>Ga0181576_10000157_pt1 | contig 44905 bp, 65 predicted proteins | sample 101ome_22_FD_132464 | JGI IMG/M metagenome (GOLD analysis project Ga0181576, IMG submission 132464) | Coastal salt marsh microbial communities from the Groves Creek Marsh, Skidaway Island, Georgia - 101412BT metaG (megahit assembly) | ecosystem: Environmental > Aquatic > Marine > Intertidal... | reverse complement strand
TCCTTCCATTATAGTAGCGTACCAGATAGTATCGGTACTCTTCCATATCACAGATTCTAGCCATAGTAGGGCCCAAGGCACTGGCCTTGGGCCCTTACTATTATGGCTGGAATCCTCATGTCTATGCAACAGTGGGCCGCCGTTATAACGCTCATTTTAGGCTGGGCGTACCCGGTGTTGCTGTTGACCTGTTAGTTTAAGTTTGGATGGTCAGTCCATATTTGAATATAAAAGTGGCTCGCCGTTTTTGGTTTCCAATAACCCTTACAGTGTGATGTCCTCAAACCACTGCATTTGTAGGGCCTAGAATAACGACTACTTGATTACTGTTCCAGTCCTCAAGTTACTTAGGGAATTCGCCTTATTCCTTGCAACCGCATCTCACCTCCGCGGTATTCGCTCCCAGACGCTTCATAGGTTGCTAATCCTCCACGTCTTCGTCTGCTTGTATGCTTCACCTTATTCTTTCTCCCAGTGCGTGCATCGTCACGGGATACCGAAGATTAGTTCGGAATCTTTGTACCGCTTGCTGGTATAGTACTTCGACGTTTCATGCTCAGATTCACCTTCCTCGCCTTTCTCCGGGGTACCAAACCCGTACACTTTAGCAGTTCCAGTTTCACTTCATAACATGAACCCGTTTTCACTTCCGCAGTTCGCTATCCCCATTGTTTGGTGGGGTTAAGATTTTGCCTAGGGCTGGACGGCCCATCGTTGGCGACTATGATGAATAAATCCATCACCATTAACACAAGTGCTAATGGACAAAGTAAACAACAAGTTGTTCACAGTATCTGGGGTCGTTTCCTCCACCGATTTACTGAAGGCACCACCCCTCTATGCTCGCCCGGTACTTGTGTTTCCCGGCCACTAATGAATGTGATATACTCAGGTATCCTCAGAGGATTGGGGCCCTCCTACTCCTTATTGTAATTGCTCGTTCTTTCGGTTTCATAGGAAGGGAGTATATGCTTACTAAAAAATGCTTAAGTTCCAGTGCATTTAGCATAAGACTGTCCTAGTCCTCTCCCTTCATTTTGAAGGGAGGCTGGTATTCCTCCCTTCATTATAGTAGCGTACTGTATGGTATCGGTACGTTACCAACTGAGGGCCGCCACCGACTGGTAAATCGGTTTTGGGCCCTAGGTAGCCAACAAAGATGATAACGTACTTTCGTGAAATCAAAGTTCACGAATAGGCTTTACATCGCCGTTGATAGCATTGACTGAATTCCAGTCATCTCCAACGCCATCGTAGTGACCTGCTTCGCCGCAACCATCGCATGGTCGCTCATCGCGAATGGTGTGCTTACCGGGGTTGAACCCGGTCATCTGCACAGCACCACAAATGGCTTTCTTTCCGTCTTCTGTCCTCATTGGTTTAAAACATACAATTTTCATGTTAGTTCCTCCTTTGCTATGCGAACTTTCAATATTCGCTTTGACTGAACCGCGCACATGCATATGCGCAGAATAGTCTACCCTCCCAACCTCCGCCTTTGACTTATCGATTCGTATTAACGGCTTTCGACCGCTATGCAAGTGCCAAGGCTCGCGGGCCTACATAGGCTTCCGCAATGACTTGCATAATACGATTGGTTTAGGTTTGATAGGATGTATCGGAATCAAAGTCCTAGCCGATAATTGCTAGAAACTTCTTTTCGTCGTAATCCACCGAGCCGTTTTCCTTTACTCGGTGTTTCTCATTGGCCTTACTCGTCTGGAAACTACTTTCCTTGTAGTTCGTTGCTTTCGGGGGTTTTCCTCAAAACTGAGGACCGCCACCGACGGGTTATCGGCTTTGGGTCCTAAAATGGTCAGAGATTACGGCTGTATTACTTCAGATAAACGTTGAATCGTTTTACTCCATGTAGAATGGTCGGTATTCGATGTTGTTCTTTTTCATGTAGAAGATGCACAATCGGTCAGATGGGCCACCACTGCCAGTGATTTGGCGTAGGGTGATGTTGTCTTCATCGTTTCCTTTCGTGTTCCAGTCTTCTGCATTGAACTCCGCAACGAGAGCATCTAGTTCGTCCTTTGGAACGACGATGCGTCGACCATAGAATCCTCTGATGGCAACGTTGTTGTCTGGTAGTTCTTCAGCATATCCTCCAATTTCGGTTTTCATATTTTTTCCTCCATTTTTGTGCGTTTACCTTCGCCAAGGTCTAAGTTTCCCGCCGGACTTTTAACAGTCCTTTGGGAACTGATTTCGGCAGCGACTGGTCTGTTACTGCCAAGTTCTGTGATAATTTCTATGTACTCTTGCCGTGCCTCAATTTGTGTACATTGTAGTAATAATCAACGGTTAGTCAAGCACCCGGAATTCCTCGTTTAGTACCACCATCAGCATGACCTGTAAGGTGGCTTTCTCCTTGCGGAGCCTAAACGCGATACTTCTCATTGTATCCCGGTTTCTGTTTTTCAAATATCATTACTGTACGCGCTTCCCCTACTGTGTTTCCACCGTATGGAGGCCCCCTCTCGGGTATTTACGCTCACACTTGATTAACCTCATATTACCGAGGCCGATAGGATACGGCACGGTAAAGGTGATTGTCGATTTGTAGCATCACTAATATTCTATCCGTAGATAGGGAATACTACTAGTCGGCAATCATTCTATATTATCTAAGACCCGCCGCCCGTGGTATGGGTTTTGGGTCCAATGCATGGTATCACTCGAAGCCAAACTCGCGGTCAATGTCGTCAATGATTTCCTTCCAAGTTTTGCCCTTGTTAATACGCAAGTATTCACCTGCCATAAACAAGAATTCTGCCTTGTTCCAGTCATCAGTTGACTTCTTGTTCTCGTCTAGCCAGAGATGGCGTACGCTAAGGAAATACGGGGAGGGTGGCTCGCATTCTCCAGTTTCTGGAGCGGGTGCCAATGTTCCTTCCGTTACCTCAAACGTCATTTCGTCATTCTCATAGACCGCGACAACTTGTCCGTCTTCGTTTGTCTTAAATGTGATGTTCGTCCATTTGGTTTGCATCTAAGAGGGTCTTCTCCCTCCATTATAGTAGCGTAATCGGGGGTATCGATACCCTACCATATTGGTCAATTTTTCGCCAAATCATTGATTTCTGCCAACTTCCAGTAGGTAGTTTGTCTGTTCGTACCTGTAATGCTTTCAGTACGAACTTGCCTGAATTGAGGACGACGCTGTAAAAGGTTAGTAAGCCGCTGAGTAGTAATTCCGTAGTTACTGGCCAGATTGTATTCATCTTGAATTTGCCGAGTATTTACTTCCTCGACCCCTTCTCTTTCCATTACCCTTCTGAATGAAGCCTCGATATGCTTCACAATTCGCTTGTATTTCGCCATTTATCTTTCCTCCGAATCTAGTTTGCGTTTGATAGTAGTCCATCCACCGTACTTTTCCATCATATCAATAACATCAAGTAACCGTGAAACCGTTTTCCATGTAGGTTCTCGCGGGAACGAATGATTTCCGATGCGTATTTTGTCAAATCGACGTACCTGAATAGTAGTGTAGGCCTCTCGCTCCCACTCCGAAGCCCCTACCATCAATCATAACTCATAAGTAACTAGGTTATGAACTTATAGGTTTAGACAGCATTCTTCATAACCGACTTGTATCCTCCCTTGTTTCATGAAGCGATTCACATACAGTCTTCAGGTATCTGTTAAAGCAATGAACGAAGGAAGCGCAAAGAAGAAATTGAAAGGTTGGCTAGAACCTAGCCTAGCCATGAAGAAGAATTCTGACATTACTGCAAAACATCTTGGGCTAATGGATTCTGAAGGCGCCGAAGCACCTGATACAAAGAAAACCGCACCAAAGCGCAAATCAAAGAAGAAAGAACCCGAATATGACGAAGATTGGGACGAAGACTTTGATGACCTCAACTGGGACGAACTCGATGAGGAAGACGAGGACGAGGAAGATGAAGACGAGGACGAAGACGATGACGATTGGTGGGACGAAGACGACGACGACGAAGACGAGGACGAAGAGGACGAAGACGACGAAAACACCGAAGATTCACTATCAACGGATGAAAAAGACGAGGAAGACGACCTTGATAGCCTTTTGAAGAGTTTTGGCGCATCTTCTGATGAAGATGATGACGATGACGAAGACTGGTGACGTTATAGTGTAGTTACCCCTCCGAGTTAATATGGACCCGCTTAACCACAGCCGCGTGCCTATGCACATTATCTTAACACCAAAGGAAGCAGAAGCAGAACTAGGCCCACTACGGTCTAGATTACCCGGACTTCTTGTAACTGACCCAGCCCTCAAAGCGGCCGCAGAACGGCAGGGAATCGAAGAAATAGAAATCGGTTCCGTAGTCAAGATTCTGCGCAAGAGCAGAATTGGCGGAGAAGATACACCGTACTTTAGAATTGTTATCCCGGGGATTCGGTGATTTCATGGTAACATACAACGTATGGACAGACGGGTCGAAAGGCGAACATGGTGATGCTGGAATTGGTGTTGTTGTAGTCAACAGGGACTATGATGGAATTGATTTCTTACTTGGTGAATATATTGGTAGGGAAACTAGCAACTATGCCGAGTTCTATGCAGTGGTTAGGGCGCTTGAAGAAATCTATGAACGAATCGAACACCCCGAAGCGGTACATATTACAATCAAAAGCGATTCACAACTACTTGTGAAGGGGATGAATGGCGAACACAAAATCCAAGCCCCTAAATTGGTACAACTGAAAAGCCGTATCGAACGGCTACACATGAAACTGAAAACGGAACCAGAATATATCTGGGTTCGGGCCCACGTTGGTAACAAGATGAACGAACTTGCAGACTTCCTAGCGGTCAAGGCTATGGCAGGTTGATTTATTTCCAAGCACGGTATGGGGTAAGCATGTCGAAGCCAAGCCGCGACCTGTGGGGCGTCGATTTTGGCGATTCCTTGCCATTTGTAGGTATCGGGGAACTTAAACAAATGCACCTTCAACCCCACGAATTCTTATTCGGGAGAACACTTGGAATCGAAACCGATTCAATCCCTCCATGGGAAGATAATCCAGATTGTACTAGCACGATAGTCACAATGACCCGAGATGATGTACCTTTTGCAGTAATGTCGGTCGAAGGCGACTATAATCTGAACTATGAAGGGAACGACTTCAATAAAGACCTATACACCGTATCAATGACAGATAAAGGACTAGGACATTACAACCTAGATATGAATATTGCACTTACACCAAAACAAATTGCAAAAGAAATTGGAAAAGAAAAGTACAAGTTTCAATTTCAAGGATTTCCTACGGTATTTTCAACAGTACCACTTGCAATCAACTATACTACAATCACAGAAGGTGCCTTAAACGAAACACCTGCATTCGTCGGTAACCGCCTATTGATGGACGGCCGGTTGTCGAAGATTAGCAACGGAGTAGCCAATATCCCGGCGGGAGAGGTTACAGAAATAGGCCCACTTTTGAATAGCGTAATCAATCGCTGTGAAAACGACAAGTACCTAGTAACCCGCCGACTGACTATGTCCATCAGGATGTTATCGTATGGTGGATGAAATCGAAGAAGAAATCGACCTACGGGTTTCATATTTCTGGTGGCCTGTTCGAGAAGAACAAATCCTTACCGCAGAAAATGGCCGTAATTTCATAGAACTTAATTTCGGGCCGGCTAGATGGGTTCCAACCACACAAACTTCTGCGAAAAAGTGGGTGCTTCGTCATCCAAACGCCGCGGGACTCCGAGAGGGTGCAGACCGCCTTGTGATTGTGAAATGCAAGTTAAGCCCTACATGGGACGAGTTTGTACAAGGCAGAATAGACGAAGGAAAGGAAGTACCAGAAAAGGACGAAAACTCATACGACCCACCGTACGTTGAAGACCAAACACCTATACTTGGAGAAGCGGAAGAATCTAAGGACGGCCTCCGAGGTGTCATTTTACCATCTAATTTCAACTATGAACTTCAGATTGCGCCATTCGACGGAAGTTCAATTTTACATCTATGGCGACCCAAAATCAAGACACTTCAAGTATCCATGCTATCACCCGAAGAAATTCGACAAATGTCAGTAGTTGAAGTATTTGAACACGAAGCGTATACACAGTCCCGTACAGCACCCCTTCCTATTGAACACGGAGTAATGGACCCAAGAATGGGTTCGGCTGAGGATAACGAAGAATGCTATACCTGTGGATTGACGAAAAATACAAACATCAGTTCAATGAATTGTCCCGGGCATTTCGGCCACATTGAATTGGCCGCACCAGTTCCAAACTACTTGTACTTGCGAAGCGGTAATTCGTATTTCGGAAGTCTAGAATATCCGCTATCACGAACAGTAAACATGGTTTGTCATCATTGTTTTCACATCCGAGCAACAGATGAGCAACTAGAAGAAATTGGCTATCATGTTGATTATCTATTCGAGCAAGAACAGAACCAATTTGGCGCAGGAAGTATCGCAAGTTTGACGCGCAACCAGATAAAGCAAAATCACAGCAAGGAAGACACGAAAAACAAACTATATCCATGTCCGCGTTGTGAAGAGTATTCTCCAGAACTTCTATGGAGCCACGCATATCAAGGATGGCAAGCAAGCCCAAGTAAATCTGTTTACGATGGGCCAAAGAAACTAGACATGGGTACAGTATACACAATCTTAGAAAACATTCCTTCTGAGCATTACAAATACCTAGGATTTGGTAATGGCAATCGACCATCTCATATGTACTGGACGATAATGCCAGTAGCACCCATTCCTATTCGACCAAACTCATTTACACTTGACGGAAATCTAGATTTGGAAGACCTTTCTAAACTGTATACAACAGTGGTATTTGTAAACAACAAAATTATCAAAGCAAGGCAACGCAACTACGACGTAGGTGTAATTCAACGATTCCAACGAGAACTATATCGTGCATGTACACATGTTCTTACTAATCAAGCATCACAAGTAGGAAGTGGAGGCTCCAAATCTATTCGAGATAACAAAGGTCGCAAGAAGATGGTCAACTACAAGGGTGTAATGGATAGACTTGCAGGGGTTGGTCGAGGTAAATCCCGTATGCGACGAATTGTACAAACAAAGCCGGTCAATTCTGTTTCGTACTCAGTACTTACGCCAAGCCCAGACCTTGATATTGACGAAGTTGGTGTATCTTACTCAACGTGTATGACTGTTACAGTCGAAGAAACAGTAACCGAAGAAAACTACGAGCGACTTCGAGAGGCTATGACCAACGGTACGCCAAACTTAGATTCTGCAATTGTAAACACGAAAGACTTCAGGCATTACCCCGGTGCAGGATACCTAGTACGCGGAGGACTATCTAAGGATGAAGACCCAACTCGCAACATCTTTAGCCTGCAAGACCAATCAATGAAGAATGTTCTTGCAAAAATGGACTATGACCATTATCTTGAAGAAAACAACATCATTCTAGAAAAACTAGACCTTACAGAAGAAAAGCATATTCGGGAATCTTTCCTATACGACTGGAACCGCGCGCGTAGGGAAAAAATGACTCTAGAAATTGGAGATATTGTAGGACGCCATTTAATCAAAGGTGATTGGGGGCTATTCAATCGCGCACCTTCGCTACACCGTCAAAGTATCATGGCATTCAAGGTCGTACCAATGAAAACCAAATCAGTTGCATTCAATCCAACAGTTTGTATTCCATTCAATGCAGACTATGATGGAGATGCAGGTAAGGTACATTTTGTTCAGTCACTAGAGGCTATTGAACAGTCTGAGGACATTATGCACTTGGGCAAGAACGTCATTCACGGCCGATATGGAAAACTAACTGTTGCTACTGACCAAGACCAAACAAGTGGACTAGCACTTATGACAATGCCCATCATTAGTCGAGCAGGTGAGTATCAAAACGGAGTAGGATATACCGAGGATGAAGCAATTCCGTTCTTTTCCCGTAAGCGTGCTATGGAATTACTAGCATCTGCATGGTACAAAGAAGACGACGGTAGTATGAACTATCCAACAGAAATACCAGAACCAGATTACAAACATACTGACGGTAAAATGTACTGGACAGGCAGACTACTATTGTCCACGCTTATCCCTGATGGTATCAATGCTACATTCAAAGGAAATAACCCAGAACGTAACCCTGATGGTACTATCAAACGAAAGGCGACTTCAAAACAGTTGTACAATGGCGAATTCAAAGGAAAAGAAATCAAAGAAACTGTCATTATCTTGGATGGACAGATTATTCAAGGGACCCTTGACAAAACATCTTTCGGTGAAGGTGGAGCATCGATTGCACCTGCATTCTTTTATCGGTTTGGATACGAAGAAGGTTTCAAGCAAATGAAGAAATTCATCATGCAATTTACCCGTATGGCGTTCGCCGCTCACTTACATGTCGGGTATTCGATTGCGACCGGCGATTGTTCACTAGTTGATTTCGACGTAAGAGATGAAATCAAATCGGAGTACGAACTAGCCGGTAAGAAAATGATGGAATACCAACTAGCATACGACGAACGTAGGCTTGAGAAACTTCCAGATTTGACATTACAAGACCGTGCTGAAATTCGTAAGAATCCATTAGATTGGGTTGAAGATAAAATCAAGGCAATTGCATCTGAGTTTGAAGGCCATGTAACCGATGTAGTATCTGACAAAGTAGGACCTTCTAATCCGATTCAAATTGCAGTAAGAAGTAAAGCACGTGGTAAAGCACTAAACATCCAACAAATGTCTGCCGCATACGGACAAGTCGCATATGGCGGTAAACGGCCCATCTTCGGCATCAATAACCATAGAGTATTACCACACTATCCAATCAAAGGATATCCTGCGGAACACCCTCGAAACAAAGGATTCATCGATACCTGCTATGGAACTGGTATGGAACCCGACCAGTTTTGGTTAGCATCTGCGGCAGGTAGGCGTAGCCTAGCCGAATCATCACAAGGAGCAATTGCTACCGCAGGACACTTGGAATACCAACTCAAGCGTGCTTTAGAAGACGTAGTAGTTGATGAAAACCAAAATGCTGTTGATGTACGTGATGGTACTATTGTAAGTTTCAATCTTGGTGGGGATGGACTTCGTCCGCATCACATTCGCGGTGATGGCCACGCACAACTTTCACCAAAAGGCCAATACATTGTTTTGCAACCGCTACTCTTTGACTTTAATTGCAAACACGGGAATAATCTGGCCCAACCCTGTGGCGAATGCGAGAAGACAATGAACCTTGACACCATATTCGCTATGGTCGCACACACGGGCACATCATGTGACAAATTAATGGAATTCTTAGATGGTAGGGAAATCCTAAAGCCGATGGCTACGAAACTTGGTAAGCGTTACTTAGAATGGTTTGAGGAATCCAAGTGCGTACCGGGCGAAGCCATTGGTGCTAACGCGGCCGCTAATATTGGTGAACCAACAGGCCAAGCAGGTTTGCGTTCATTCCACGGTGGCGGTAAATTCAGTACAGGTGGTACGGTGGATGGTATCAAACGCGTAGTACAGATTTCAGGTGGAGATAATGCCGATGCGTATACTTTGATATATCTAAAACCCGAATTTGGTAAAACAGATGCAGAAGCAATTGCTCGGTTTTGCGGTGAAGAGTACATGGAAAACATCATCGACTCCGTTGACTATGGAAAGGACTTCTTAACGGTAGTTGTTGATGGTACTTACATGGATGCAATGGGTATCGACCGTGGATTTACTGAACGTCAAATCCGCCGCGTATTCGGTAGGGATTTCCCAATACAGAAGTCATTGAAAACCGGAGATGAACTGATAATCAAAGTACCAGAAGCCTCGGCTCAAGATTTGTTAGTAGCGCGGGATATGCTACTAGCAATTCGGATTAGCGGTATTGATGGTGCAGAATTTGCTATGGCTGAATTCGATGATGAACTTGAACTTTGGAGGGTTCGTATTCGTGGACCACGTCTTGCAAAATCTAGCGGACTATGGAAAGATGTACATGAACTACTAGGTGATTTCATTATACCTTCTTTAACATGGACTTCAGAATATTGGGTTGTATACAGGGAACTTGGTTTAGAAGCCATGCTTGATTGTGTGTATGAACAAATCGATATGCAAATGAATGATGAACAAGGGGGTAATGGCTTAGGCGAATATGACCATAGGTATATCCAAGTTATGGTTGACCGTATTGGACAAAAAGGATACCCAGTACCACTTACACCTGACCGTGGATGGGGTGGAGCGCATTCTCAAAGTTTCTTGCACGCCACTGGAGGCGAAGCAATCTTTGACAAAATTACAGCAGGTGCTATGATGGAACAAACAGACCAACTGCGAGGAATGGTTGAGGCAGTTACAGTGGGAACAGTCCCAAGAATTGGTCCTGATTTTACACTCGAATAAAATTCTATAAAATTTCAAAAAATCTAACGCAGTATAATGGTTTCAACAAGTCCCTTAAAAATTAGTATAAGGGACAATTGTAAACCAAGACACTGCGCCTTAGCGTACGCTTTATTTTTAGAATAAACGTTACTGTTAAAACTCGGGGCTAAATATTATGGAATCTAAGTTCTAGAAAAAAATCAATGTTCTTTTCGGGTTCGATTACGATAGACTCTTCCAAACTACTCCGCGATTAGGAGAGGCGTTATCGGGTACTGGATTCCCATAATGAGGTAATCAAACAACTAGGAAGTCCTCAAGTCGATAGAACTTACGTTTCGGCTCTTTCAGAACGCTCGTGTCCCACTTGAGCGGCTTGAACAGATTTGACATCGGACCCACGATGCTAACCTCAGTCATCAAATCCCAATCTAGTTCATAATCTGCAATATGCGACGGGTCGCGGAATACAACATAGCCACCTTCGGGGATAGTGGTTGGGCCACCCCTTACCTGTGCGTAGTGGTAGTATTCACCAACGGCAATGGGGGGTTCCTTCCCATCACCAGCCACATGTTCATTGAACCAAACAACACCCTTCTTGTCAGAAGCAAGAACAGCGTAGTCCTCCAAAGCACGATTCAGGCGAGTACGACGATAGAACTTCTCAGCAGGAATACGACCATTACGGGCATCATCAACAATAGTAGCATAATACTGACAAACTTCTTCCTCAGTCTTGTTTTCAACGAAAATCATATCAAAGAATTTCAGTTGTAGTTCTTTAGTAATTGGCGCGGAGTTACCACGACGGTATTCATAACCCATAATCTTCTGACGCTTGGCAAAAGGCACATCATCGTCATACCAACCATGCTTATCAGTCCATTTCTTACGGCCTGCATATCGCTTCTTTACATCAGCAAACATCATACGGTCAAGAATCATTTCTAATTCAGCAACGATGTAATCAGAGTTATGCTCAAGTTGCAATAGCATGGTAATTTCATCAGCAAGTTTGGTAGCAGTTTCAAGGTGTTGCTCGGGGGTAAGGCCTTCTGGACCCTTGACGTAAATAGAATCAGTATCCCCGTACAATACAGTAAACCCTTCATCTTCTGCGTATTTTCGGGCAAACTCTAGTGCCTCGCGGCCAAACTTAGTAATCGAACCACCAACAGCACGATTACCCCATCCATTGACCTTGGATGCCGTAGCACCATAGACCGAGTTGACAATAATCTTGGTGTTTAGTTCGTCCATACCGTATCGCTTGGCAAGGGCTTCATCACCTGCGGCAATTGCTTCTTTCTGAAGACGCTTATATTCAGCGCGAGCGTCTAGTAATTCGCCTACAATTTCTCGCAGTGTGTTTTTCTCGCCCTTACGGAAATATACAGGGATTGCATCCTCGTCTTCTTTTTCTGGTGGATATTCGCCTTCAAAGTAATCGCCTTCGGGTTCTTCCCACTGCATGTTTTCGTAGCCAATGTCTGCGGCCATGACAGCGGTTGGATATAGCGACTTGAAGTCAATCAGATAGACCCAGTCCCAGATACCTGTTTCTGGGTTTAGCACCCATGCGCCGGGAATTTTCTCCATATCCTCCATGTTCTTACGCTCGGCCTTGGATGGCCCAGACCGTTGAACGAAGTCGGCCTTACGTTGGCCCATGACAGAAAACAGTTTGGAGGTATAGAAGATGTCAGACCAAGGTACACACATTTGAACCTGAAGACGGTGGAATCCTTCGATAATACCCCAACGCTCGTCGAGCATCTTCATCAGTTCAACGTCACGAAGACAGTAGTACACGTACTTGTCCCATTCTAAATGATACTCCGTATCGAAGAAGTCGGGTTTCCATTCTGCTTTACCGCCCTCATCGCCAAACTCATCTTTGGTAACTTTGTCCAGTGCGCGAGAAGGAAGGTTGTTGCTAGTAGTAGCATGGTGCTTCTTCTCAGCGGCCCACATCAAGTCGATAACGTTGATTCCATCCCAAGGTTGCGTATGCATATATGGCTGACGTTCACGGCCCTTGATGAGATAGAAATTGTAATCGCCAATACCTTCGCCATCTTGATTACGGCTACTTGGTGCGCGCACACCGCCAACAGGACTTAAGCGTGATACATCAAGACCATTACTTTCAATACGAAAGTAAAGTTGAGGAAAGTCGTATCCATGACTGTTCCATGCTGTAATAATGTCGTAATTCATAGAATCCATGTGAGTAAGCCAAGCATCAAGCATAGCCCGTTCAGTTGAAAAGTGATGCAATTGCACCTCAGAATCAATATCCTTCATCATACCATAGGTGTCAGTCGTATTATCAACAAATGACGAATGTTGACCGAATGCGTGCATAACACCAGTATACGAATCCATGCAAACAATCAATGTAATTTCTTGTTCACGGAAACCCTTGTTGTTCGAGAATTCGTTTGCCCTACATGCTTCAATATCGAGATAACAAATACGCGGCATGGTTTCCGAAACAGAAAATGGACTATCAATACAAAATCGTTGTGCTAGTTTTACATCACCATTGTAAGTAGGTGTAATTCTGTTCATCAGACGACCCATAACATATTGGTTAGGTACATCAATACGAACTAATTTTTGCCCATCTGGTCCTTCTCCATCATATACGAATTGTGGATGTTCCATGTACTTACTACACACATGTAGTAAATCATCAGTAGTAATAGGATGGCTTTCTAGCGACCAACCGCCTTCGTATTCGTCGTAAACACGTTCATTGATGTTTTTCGGGTCAAACCAAATCGCCTGCTGAACAATCACTTCAGCCGGAGAATAGGCCCAAGACCCATCCGGTTGCAAATAGACCGCATCGCCTTCTTCATCCCTATCCTTGACGACAACACGAGAATTGTCCGTCTTGATAGCCCTATCGCCAATGCGATATGAGGAAGTCTTTGAAGGAGTAATTACGGCCATTTTTCCACCTCATCATTCACGACTAATCGTTGTCCAAAAGTCGGGCAAAGTCGCTCTAAAATGGTTTTGGAAAAATTCCTGATATTCTTTATCGTCGTTCTCCATTGCTTCAACCATTTCTTCGATTCGCATGGCTAAATATCGTGCGGTTTCCCGCATTTTGTTATACCACCATTCTGGTTGCTTTTCAGGTAAAACCTTCACATCAATTCCTCCATATTGATTTCTAATGCGTTTGCCAATTCTTTGTATCTGTTACGGATAGTTACTTCGGTAACACCCGAGATATCAGCAATATCACGCTGAGTACGGCGCTGACCACCTTTTAGTGCCGCAATGTAAATCAATGCGGCGGCTAGCCCTGTTGGGCCACGACCACTATCTAATTCCAATTCTTTGATTTTAGCAAACATCTCTTTTGCCGCGTTCTCAATTTCAGGCTTGAGGTCAAGTTTTGAGCAGAATTGTCCGATGAATTGGCTCGCTTCTTTAGGTGCAGTACGAATACGAAGTTTGAGTTTTACTTGACGAATAGTACGGCCCAATTCTTTTTTGCCCATACGGAGTTTGTGACTTACGTCAGCAATTGGGCGAGGAACGCCGGCTAATTCACACGCAATGTAAAGACAGGCGGCGGCGACACCGGGAATACTACGGCCACGGATAATGTTTGCTTCCAATGCACGACGATAGATAAGTGCGGCTTCTGATTGAATACTTCTAGGCAATTCTAGTCGTCCGCCCATAGTATTCATTTCTTGCATTGCATTTTGCAAGTTACGTTCCCGTGAATTGCTAGAACGAGCGCGTGCTTGCCATTTACGCATACGATGTAGTTGACTACGGGTTGATGGAGAGATTGCTTTACCGGAAAAATCGCGGTTCTGCCAATCAATGTCTGTCGACAGTCCTTTGTCGTGTAGCATCAAGTTAACTGGCGCACCAGCACGAGCCCTGTTTTCATCTTCTGGAGCAAATACGCTCCACTCAGCACCTTGGTCAATGATGTTTTCTTCTAATACTAGCCCACAGTCATTGCAAACGATTTCTCCTCGTTTATTGTCGTGCAGTAAGTCCCTCGATGCGCAGTCTGTACATTTTACAATTGTTTCTTCTTTCATGTTGTTCACCTTAATTCTATTTGTCCATCCTTATAGTAATTGATTTCCCCGAGTCCGTATAAAGCCTTAACAGGGGGATGGATTAGTTTGGTAACACTTCTATTACCTTGGATTTCTGTCCAATTGAATCCCATAGATTCGGCCAATTCACGAATTGTGAATCGCTTTACGGACATTGCTACAATAGCACGAGCAAAATGTTGGACTTCAGAAACAGGCACCTTGAAGTGCGCCGCAGTTTCACCTTCTTTGTTCATGGATTCGCACAGAACGTAGTTTCCACTGATTCTAGCACGAACTTCTGCGGCCAATAATACAGGGTGTTCCGATACCTGTGAAACCCCACTGGTGTTCGGTAATACAACAGCAGGTTCTTCTTCTGGAATCTTGGTTACAGCGGTAGTCAGTTCGTTCTTCTTGCAACCCGCGAAGCAACCAATGTGACCGGTTTCTGGATTAGCATAGAAATGGTCTTTGCCCGTGTCGCCACCGCGAGCCTCACAGGAAGGACAACGCCCGTGGTAATACCCATCATCATTGGGACCGCGAAGGTTCTGCACAGTGCGTTCAATGTCGGCTACACTAAACGCTCCGACCTTTACAGTAAAAGTTTGAAGCATACTACCGGGAGGAATCTTCCCGTGGTTGTAGTAGTCGAGAATCGCACTGAGTTTCTTACGACCGCCCGGACCATAGAACCACACTTTGCCTTCCCGAATAGGAAGGTTGTACAGTTGCATAGAATCTTGGTTTCCCAAGCCGTCAATCAAATCCGCATAAAGCGGAATAGGCACTCCCCATTTCACGAAGCGAATCTAGTTGAAAGGGGTTCTTATATATTTCGACGGTCTTTATCTATTGGTCTTCGCTAGATGAAGCCTTTTCAGTGGATTTAACTGCCCCCGCGACAGTTTTTACAGGGGCCGTTACGACACCAACAGTTGTGTCAAGAACGCCGGCAATTCCTCGAATCCCTTTCTGTACGATTCCTTTACGTTCTGTATCTTCATCGTTCTTTTCATCACGAAGATAGTCTGGAACCGCTTTAGAAAAAATTTGTGAAACAACCATCCATGCTTGAGAATCTGTAATTTCGATAGCATGAAGCCGCAATACTTCTTCTTTTACGGGTTTCAAAAAGGCTTGATAACTAACAGTAGCAAGTCCTTTTTCGCAGGATGAAATCCATTCTTCTTCAATACTAACAACCTCGGATGCAATCTTTCGCAACATTCCGCAAGGCCGGCCATCGTAAGTAAAGTGTAAATCACTCATGACCATCCCTCGGTATATCTAGGTCTTGAATATATTGGCCAACATATCTGACTTGTTCGACCCTATTTTGCGTATCGGCATTGCTTATTTCTTTGTCTTTGTACAATTCAGCATCAAACAATTCTTCTATGATAGGACTACCACCAAATAACAACATCATTGCATGTGCAAAGTCCTTCTCTTTCCATTCCTTTTGGGCGCACAAGTACGCTACATTACGAATGATTTCAATTGCTCTTTGCATGGAGGCTAAATCAAGGTCTATTTGTTGTTTGATTAAATCACGGTCGCCTAGCGACGCCAAAGTACGTAAGTAAGGATAACTACCATCTGATAGCAATTCTAGAAGAATGGATATGTGTTCTGGGTTTTCACCACGAAACTTAGCACGGGCAAATTCCTCGGCCACCTTTTCCCAATGGTCTAAGCGGTGGTTGACCATGTCGCGATTCAAACTCATACTATTACTCCAACATTATCGGGTCAAATTCCAAAGAAGCATCGTTTAATATCCACTTTTTGTTTAGCGCGTCTGGATATTTTCCTGCTTTCTTTTCTATGAAATCTTCTTTTGACTCACTCCAAAGGACTTCAATGATAGGAAGCACATGTGTTGGGCAGACAATGTCGGGGCGAACATCGTATCGAAGAATTGCTTCGGTTGCAAATGGAATACCATTATGAAGCAGATAAATGCAAATTTCAGCAACTCGCATATTATGTTCATAGGTGTTTCCTGCGGATAGTTTGATTACGCCCCAATCAGGACGGTGCATATCGTGGCCATGCTGACGCCACCAGTCATTCAACACCTGTTGTACTTTAGCAGGATACTTCATACTAGATTAGCCCCCATAATTGCACCACCAACAAAACAGAACGTAAGGATAAGCGCTTTCTGAACAGGACCACCAACATCAATCGGTGTATTCAGTGCGTCCCAGACTTCATCAACAAAGTCACGCTTCACTTTCTCCACCGTCCTTTTGCAAATGCTTCAAGGCTCGATACACCTTATGGTATGATGCACCAAGTCTTTGTGCAATACCCTTTGTACTTAGATTTTGATTGTACAGAACTGCAACTTGACGTACGAATTCACGGTCAGTATCCATCAGCGATGGACGCCCTTTCTTTTTCGTGGACTTTGACATACCGACCTTGACAGCAACGCTATTGAGGTTAGAAAAATATTCTCCACTAAGGAATAGGCCTTCGAGTTTTGCTAGGTCTTTCATACCTTTCAATTGCCCAAGCGTTGGCGCACATGCTACAACAAGGACATTTACCTTCTGAAGCATTTTACCGACTACGGGAACAAACTTATGTCGTTCATGCGCCCACGCTTCAAGCGAGAATAGCATCACACCATCGACGACATCATTCTCCACCTTTTTCATCAGTTCATCAATACCGCCTTGTTTTACACTGGGGAATCCATCGGCAAATACCGTTGGACTTTCCCAGCCTAAGTCATTACAACGTTCGCTAATGACCTCAACATATGGTTCAATTTTTGCGTTCTTGCTAGGGTTTGCGTAAATGTATACTGCTTTCATTCTGACACCTCACTTGGGTATAATATTTCAAAGACATGTTCTAGTTCAATCAATCCTTGAAATTCATTCGCTAATCGTGCTAGCGTGTGATATGGGTCTGCGGTGGAATGAATAATACGGACTACATTGTCGTCGTCGTCGTAAATTCCTAATTCCCCCATTTTCTTACGGATTTCAAAGAAGCCCGGTTTACTACGCTTCTTCATCATCCAATTCATTCGAGTCTGTTCGGGTTTCAAATGGTCGTGAAATCCATCTTCATTATGTACACGCCAATGGCATACTTCACACAACATGATTGTTAATTCTGGTTCGTATGACCAATGGTGTTCTTCTAAGAACCGGCCCTTCTTGATTAGGACTCCGCCAATGTCTTCATCCCAACGGAATACGCCGCAGATTTCACAGCGTTCTAGGTTTTGTGTGGCTTCATCAGCCATTCAATAACCCCCTTTGTAGCGAATGAATTGATAGACTCCCATGGCAATAACCAGAACACCAATGATTACGGCTTCCTCATGTGCTGAAACGAAAGTTCCAATGCGTTCAAACATCCAAAAGAATCCCCATCCTTCGGTCATACCAATTAGTCCAAGAAAAATCATTCCAAGCGTACCAAAGATAGCCGCTTGTTGTACAGGATACCAGTCAAATCCAAAATAATCATCCCACACGGGAAAGCCACCTCCGAATACGTGCGAGCAAAGACAAACGCTCGCTTTTATCTCGGGAATCCCTTCCCATAACTGTCGTCATTCTCCATTACGCTCCTTTTGCAAATCAGTATAGCATCGTGTTTTGAAATCACAGAAATTGTCACAGTATTCCTCACCTATGGGGTCAGTTTTACGGTGAAAGAATCCTTCTTGATGATTGTTACGAATATCACTACTAATTGCAAACCATTCAACCATAGCAATTACTTCTTTGATATCTGACTGTGTACGCTTAGTTGTGATTACTTTCACATCGCATTTCTTTGGTGTCTTAGCGAAGTCTGGGTGAACCTGCTTATCGATTACTACGTAAGCAAATTCTATTTCCTCTTCATTCATCAAAGCGGCGTAAAAGGATGCCTGTAATTCGCCGTCTGCGCGGTTTTGACTCCAGTTCCATTTCTTGTTAGGATTAGCGGTTTTCCAGTCTGCTAACAACGTTGGGTTCAATGCTACGTCAATTTTACCTCGAAGTGCAAGACCAATATGAGGGATTTCTCGACGGTAATCGACTTCACAGCCAACTTCAATGTTGTTGAATATATCTAATTCTCCGCGTTCGTAAGCATCAGTATAGCATTCAAACCACCACTGAACGTTTTTGATTGCCCGTTCAACAGACCCTTCGACTTCAGACATAAGCGTACCACTACGGACTTGACGCCAGTCATATCCCAGACTAGAATCACAGTGTACTCCACGAGCATGGTCTAGATTCTTTGGAGTGATGATTTTTTCGTACTCTTCACGAAATGTTTTGTCAATCAGATTCATCAACACGTCCATATCAGGTTCAAACCCTTTACGAATTGTTTCATGGAACACTTCTGCCGCCGCGTGAAACGTAGTTCCCATAGGAAGCGAAGCCCCGCAGGAATCGCGACCATGACGGACACGAAGTACGTCGTTGTATTCATACAACTTTGGGCAGGTCAAGTAGCGCTTGATTCTGCTTTGACTTACTTCGTGAGGAAGATAAACACCTGTTACAATTTCAGGCTTCTCCATCGAAGTCCACCTCAAGTACTTCCATGCTCATTTTTGGGTCTAGGCGACCAGCGTCTTGAAGGTTCTTCATCACCTTCAATTGAGCGCGCAATTCGTTCTCATGGTTAAACGAGCCAAGGACTGACACTTCAATGTTGGACAGTGTCAAGGTTTCTTTACCCGCTTTCAATTTCTTCTCTATCAGTACGTATTTCTTCATGCAATATTTCCTCCTTTCAAGTCGTTTATCTAGATTCCGGGGTTCTTCTCAAGAACGATTTTGATGGCGTTAGCCAATTCACTATGTTTGCCGTTGTTGCCTAATTGTTTCAAGCATTTATGGGCAAAATCACTATCCTCTAAAACCAATTCAAGGATGGTACGACCCTTGTATTTACCGAATGGGAAGCGTAGCACCGTTGCTTGGCGATACGCTTTGTCATGGTCGTCCACAGGACGACTAACAGGTTCTTCGATTTCCCTTACTGGGGAAGCGTGAACCGGGGCGTCTGGGCTGACCATTTCAGTATCCTCGGCACTTATGGGCGGTGGAACTGGTAGTGGTTCGATTTGAACCGCAATTTCCTCTTCTTCTACTGCGGAAACAAGATTCCGTGCAGATTGGAACGTTTCTTGTGGGAGTGCTGAATATGAGTTCGTGGTGTTGTCCGACGACGCAGGTGTTCGGGAACCGAGCATAACGCCCATCCATTCAGCCGGTGTAAGAACCTCCGAGGTTCCATCTTCGTATTCTATTGTGATTCTTCGGACCGTCATTGCTTCTTCGCCTCCTTCTTTGCTCGTCGGCGCTCCGACTTCAATGCATTGTCGCAGGGCTTACAATACGACTTGAGGCCGTGCTTTGATGCACCTGTATAGAAATGCTCACGGGTAGCCGGTTTTTCTTCACCACACTTAGAACACTTCTTCATCAGACCCTTTCGTTCGGCAGTACGCCGAGCGCGAGCCTCTTTGTTGCGAAGACTTTCTTGATACCATTTGTTGTTACCATTGTACCATTGTTGTTGGTAATGGTGTCGTGCGACGGCTTTGGTGCATTCCTTACAATAGGAAGACAGTCCATCGCTAACACGACCGTTTGCATAGAAGTCTTCGGGAGGCAATACGGCATTGCACTTACGACATTCCTTCATGCGCTCACCTCGTCCATATATTCTTGACATTCTGGGCATAAGTCGGTGTCGTAATCGACAGGAACATCTTGACATTCCTTACACCGGTAGTCAAGGCAGTTATCGGGATTACATTCATCAATCGTATGTTGATTACCGTCGCCTGCGTATGATTCGCACCAACAACCGCAACCATCACTTGAATGATGACCGCAAAGCAATTTAGGGTCGTGGTAGTCGTCGTATGCACCCCAATCCATGTTATCTGGGTAGTTGTTCATTCTTCCTCAGCCTCCAATTCTGCAATTTCTTCAAGGACATACGGTAGCCTTCGGATATCGTATTTGTCAGCGATTCCGTTCGACATACGGTGTCCAATCAGTTGTCTTTCTTTTTTCAGTTCTTCTAATCTGTTATCGCTCATCCAATTACCTCCTTATAATCACAGTCTGGGTTGGTACAATGGTAAATTCCCCTGTCAATACCGCGAGAATAACACTTCGCGGTTACAATTCGTTCTAAGGTGAACGTCTTTTGAGAGCATTCCGGGCAACGTATAGTCAAATCAATTCCTCCATAGCAATTCCTTCGTGTAAACCGTGATAATCGGGTTGGGTTTATAGTATTTCTCCAAACCTAGTTTTCCGAAACGAAGGTTCTATTCTTCTTCCCCACGCAATGTGCGTTTTCGATAAATTCTCCATTCGTCCTGTTTGGGGACGTGGGGATTGTAATTGCTAATCGTAGCAACAGCATATAGCCATACTGCAATCGCAAGAATAGCAATAATATACACAATAACCCAAGGTGCCATTACTCTTCCTCCATTACTGGATTAGTCAAGGCCCATAGTGCAATTTTGTATCGTCCACTGTTCATGGCGGAACGATATGTAGTACCTACTTGATAAAACGCAGGGTACTTTGCCAGAATGTTTGCTAGTTCTTGTGTTGTAGTACTGGTTTGTGTAATGCGTCCCCTGTGGCCAACGTAGTTGTTGATGAAGTCCATAATTTCTGGAATCGTTCCTTCGCCATTCTTCTGCAAATACTCGTATGCACGATTGTATATTCGTACACTACCGTTTCGTACTCGTTGTCCGTCTATTCCTTTACAATGATGTTTGCTCATAATCAATCCCCCAATACCTTCAATGAAAGTTTGGAAACGTCGGTATTTTGGTCTATTTGCGTAGTCATGACCAGAAGCGAATTACCTTCTGCATCAGTCATTACACGGACCGTATCTTCAATGAATTCAGTTAGGCCTTTAGTATTTTCGGGGCCACCGCCCTTCTGGATAAAAGCCGCAAAGGCCCACCATGCCGTAATGTAATCAGCAGTTGGATGTTTGAAGTGATATATCGCTCGCTTTAGGTTCATGCTCCGTAGCCCCCTGCAATCATCGCTTCTTGGTTTGCCTGCCATTGGTGGAACATAGCGTGTCCACCGAGGAAGCCACCGGCTTCACGAATAGGACCGATGAACCGAGCCGAGCAAACATCGCAATAAGTCATGACGATGCGTTCTTCATGATAGGTCCCAAATTCACTTACAATCGATACTGTTTGTCCAATGTCTTCTTCTGTATATTCTTTATTTTCTTTTTTCATTGTAAAGCCTCCGGTATATCGGCATAATTGGATTCCACTTCTTTAGCAAACCGTTCTCTTTCCATTCGCACGCAGTAATCAATCCATGATTCGATTTCATAATCAACCATACAACCATTAAGACCAAAGCACGATGTAAGGATGTACAGAATAGTACCGGCCATTGATACAGGATACCATTCTCGGCCCATCTTGACGTTGCGCTTGAAAAGAGCATGAAAATGCTGTTCTTCTTCTATCGTACCGGCTGGAATCCACAATAAAGGAGTACAGTGTTCCGGTTCTGTACCTTTGAGGTCCTTCCCAATTGGCTTTGGGCCATAGCAAATTTCGTTGATTCTTTTCCAGATGTTGTCCCTTGCAGTAAATCCTACTTTGACATATTCTCCTACTTCAAATACGTAAATCGCCATTATTCTTCCTCCATTTCATTTAGGGCTTTAGCAATCACTTCTGCTTCTTCAAGTGTTTCGCAGGTGTGACTGCGCTTGGTGATTGAGTGCAACACCAGCCAAGAAACCGGGGGGCTATCACTATAAGATTGAGCAATTATTATCCAGTTATTCATTCCTCTTCCTCCATACCCCAAATTTCTGCGCCTACATATGCCGCGTTGAGCGTTTCTTCGACAGAAAACGTTGGAATTATGTATTCGTAAGGTCCCTCGGCAGGTGAACTGGCAACGTATTGGTGCCCGACAATGACGCCTCCCCTCAAGCGGGGTTCCCATCCACCGTGGTTCCAAAACTTCTCATTGAAGGCTTTCTTGAAAGCGAGGGCTTCTTCTTTTGTTTGAAAATGATACTCGGTGCTGGGCATTTCATCAATGAAATCCTCATCGTCATAGGCGTTATACCATACCCGAACCATCCATGTCGTCATTGTGAAACCTCCACGATTCTAACACAAAGATGACGCGTTTTAAGGAATGCATTTGCCGCCTTTTGTCTTGCCTCTTGTTCTGTTTTTGCTTTTGCATAGGGAATCCAATCCCCTATTCTTTCTAGATAGCATTCGATAGTATACATTTTCGTAATCCTCCCTTTGGTAAAATGACCTGTGATGGCCCTAGTATTTAGTCATTTCCGAAAACCCCTCATTTAGCAACAGTATGGAACTACGACCATACTACGACAACGGTTTTTTCAAAAACCTAGGATTTCAATATGGAAAGAAGATTCTAGAAAACTAGATAGGAAAATCCTCTTGGCTCGATGACGATTGGTTCTTCGTACCAAAGAAACGGCTCCTTTTGGCAAAAATACCCCAAATACCCCCTACTTGAAGGGGTAAATCAGGAAAAACTGCGAGAAACGCCCTGTACGGCCTTGTAGGGGGTCTGGGGGGTAACTATCCCACTTTATGCGCTGAAAGCCCTAGAACGCGCTTCTAGGTATGTCCCTTCTTTATAACAATCCCAAATCAAGGATTGTAGGTATATCTGACCCCGTATACCCTTAACACAAAGACCCCTTTCTTTATTTCCTACTTGTGTTAAGCCCATAGTATGGCAAAGACATGGCCCACACGCGCTATCGGATATGGTAGGGTTTCGACAAAAAAGCAAGAAGAAGGACTGGACACCCAAGTTTTCGGAATTACTAGGTTATGCGAAACGCACGGAATCGAATTGATTCCTCCTCCATTTGACAAAGAGGGGTTTTCCGAAATCCACGCTATTCCGAAAAAGGAATTTGACAAGGCAATTCAATATCCGACAATGTGGTGTGATTTTGGCGTTTCAGGCAAAAACCTTGAACGGCCTATGTTCAAGGCAATGATGGCCTACCTCAAGGAGAACCCAGATGTGAAGGACGTCATCTTCTATGACCCAAGCCGTCTAAGCCGTAACCTCGTGGATGCTATCAATTTCGTTGAGGAACATATCCGTGGGCCATTGGGCATCAATGTGCATTTTGTCACTATGCCGGACCTCGACCTTGACGACCCTACGCAAGAAGCCATGTTCCGTATGAAGTCCATGATGGATGACATGGAACGCAAGCAGGTTATCATCAAAGTCAAGACTGCGATGGAACGGCTTCAAGAGCAAGAACACGAATGGGTAGGAAGAACACCCTATGGTATGTATGCCGCTAGAAAAGAAGATGACGCCGAGAAAGGTAAATTACATTACCATCAACAAGAACTAGAAATCGTATTAGAAATACTACGCGAGTATGCTAGGAATCCTTCTTATGCTGGTGTTGCTACTTATCTTAATGCTCGTGGTTATACTACTAGGTCTGGTGGTAGTTGGTATCCTCAACAGGTGAAGCGTATTGTAACACATGCTGTATATGAGGATGAATTGGATGGGGATAAGATGCTCAAGTACTTCCCAAAAGATATGCAATGGGGGAATGAATAATCACTTCTGAAGAATTTTGGTACTTCTTGTTTGGACTTGCGATTATCGGATTCGTTGCCTTCCATATTCTGAATCAGGAGGAAAGATAAGTATGGACATGAAAGACTTGCTGGGCGAGTTCGCCAAAGGTGCAACGAAGGGCGCAGGGCCATTCAAACCCGAAGTTACACTGAACGTGTCCTTGACCGATGAGATGCGCGAAGACTTGGAAAATATCTTACAGAATCTAGATTCCATAACAGAAAAGCGGTTTTTAGAATTTAGAAATAATTTGAATCCCCTAGTTCAGGATTCAATTCGAAAAATCGAATACCGCTGGAAAATAACGCAATATCTGTTAGTAGTCGGGTTTGTAGTGAACGGCGCTATCGCTGTGTTCTTGAATTAGGTGGACCGGCACGCAAGGTGAGAGAGGCTGAAAGATGACCTACCCGGAAGTACGCGCCGGCCCGGGAGGCTTCCGGGCAATTTGTTATTCGTTAAACTAGTTTATCAAATTACATGTTGAATATGGCGGCCCTACGGGGATTTGAACCCCGATTACCGGCTCCGCAAGCCGGAGTGATATCCAAATTACACTATAAGGCCAACCTTACGGTACCTTCAGGTCGGTCATAAAGAATAGGTGGGGCGAGGGGGAGAAATGCTTGGACTGGAAGAAAGGAGGTGTCCACGAGCAACCGAAAACCCGTACCCTTCGTACTTGATGCTAACCCTCGCCCCGGTGCATAGTACTTAGGGCAATTCTCGGATAATGCTACTGGTTATGAACTTTCCTCAGACAGCACTATCATCAACGGCTCTCCAATTCGAGCCGTTGTAAAAGTTCAACTTGTTAGTAGTACTGTTGTAAATTATCATTCCTTTGGTTGGAGTAAGGGCATCTCTTTCAGCACCCGTGAGTACATGCAAGTGCATTACCTTGCCTGTATTCACCCTAGCCATGTTGTTCCCTCATTCAGCGCTTTCAAGGTAGTTGTTCATGTAAGCGGTTAATTCAAACATGACAATTTTCTTTTTGCCTTTGCAGATTTCCTTTAGAATTGGGTCATCTCCGACGAAAATGACTTGACCGCCTTTGTATGTCTTCCCCTTGTACTTGGCCGTGTCGCCTTCAACGCCCTTCAGATTGTACTTGTCAATGTGCGCCCACACTTTCTTCATTGCTTGGCCTCGGGTAATCTTCTTGTTACCAAGGATTTCGTTCAGGGGTTCAAGGGCGTAATATTTCATATCAATAGCGCGTACCATGTTTTATCCGTCCGTATAAGTAGGTCATAAACTAGCCGTTGATTCTGCCGAAGGCGGCAAGTGGGTCAGTTGTTCCTGCACCACGTCCGGACCTTCGACGTCCACCGGATAGACGACGGTTGTATAGAAGGTATAGTCCATAGAATGCGGCGGCGCCGAGGACAAAGCCTCCGCTACTGTAACCAATTCGACTTCCCCATGTGGTGCGATTACGAAGTGCATATCCTTTGTCATCAATTTGTCTAGCCAATGAATCTAGTTGTTTGCGAATAGTATCTAGTTGGTTGAATGTACTAATTCCTTCACTTTTCAAAGCCGGAGGAACTGGTTGTCCTTGGTTTTCTAGAGCGATAATATCGCCGTTGATTTGATGAAGTTTCTGTTCAAGCAACGCGGCTTCTGCTGATTTGTTATCGATTTCTGTCATCAATGCAAAGTAGTTTGCTTGGTATTGGGGCGATGGTTCTGGCCGTGCCCAAGTTTCAACGGTTTTGCCATCTTTAATACGGAATGCAGGGTCATCGCCGGGTGTACTATCAACTGTGCTAGCGGAGGGCCAAGTGCTACCTAGTCCTTGCAATTTAGCAATCTGTACTTTGTTAACTCGCTCCGAACTATCGGTAGCATAGGTAGGAACAGGTTGTTTGTTAGCAAGTCGGTCTAAAGCCATCTTGCGCTTACGGCGCCCAATGCGCATTGTCTTTTCCATGTCCGTAGGTTCACGGCGCATAGGAAGTTGACGGAATTCGCTAGTTGAAGGAGCCATTGGACGCACGATATCACTTCCTCAAACTTCTATATGTACTCCAAACGGTTGAAACAGCGGTAACTCCAAGATGTGTGTATAGAACCATTTTAGTTACTGCGCCAGTTTTACCGCCAAAGGTTCTTACTTTACTAAGTGAAACAGGACTACTATTTACTACAAACATACCTGCAAGCGCTGTATGTGCTGGATGTTGTGCAAGTTTCCAATACTTGTTGAGTAAGCCAAGACCTGCAATCATTGGAGGAACATATGCACTATGGCCAAGATTGCTTTTTGGCGCAGAAGCGGGTCGTGCCTTACGGGCATGTACAGTTGTTTCTCGTTGAATGTCGCCAATAGACTTGACGACTACTTGTCCTCTTTGTTGTGGCGTTACCATATTATCACCTGTATAATTGTCCGTATGCTACTAGAATTGCAAGGCCGGACGCCATAGCCGCAGTTCGTACATACTTTTCTGGTTTGTTAATAATCTTCTTTGCTTGTTTTACTACCGCTTTGTAACCGGGCGCACCAGAACCGACATAGATTAATCCGGCTCCGATTAATACGGGTAGGTTTGCTTTTTCAAAAGAAGGGAGTAGTCCTTCGAAATCACTTGCACGCATATCGGTGTAATCAATGAAATTGTAATTGTCTTCAAGATGTGGTTGTCGAAGATAACCCGACTTGCCGGGTGCAGGTACAATTGGTTCGACTACGCCATCAGCATAGAACTCATTTACAATATTACCTAAGTTAAATCTGTTTGCAGAACCACTGAATGCTTTACCCAATGATGGATGGTAAGGGGGCATACTACCGTTAAGATGGCTTCCCATTCGCCTACGCATTACCATGGATTGGTTTTGAGAAGAAGTATTGTGCATGGTATCAATTCCTTAGTGCAAGCATCCCTACCACAGCGGCAACTACGCTGGCCTTTGATAGTCCGATGCTGTTATCTGTTTCAAAGCCTTCGGCGGGGCTTACATTACCGAAACCGCCAAGGTTTGCATCCACGAATTCAAATGTATTAGCAGTTGTTCGCTTTTTGCCGTACATTTTTCCTGATAATCCCCTTGCCTGTAATGGTAATCTTCGTGATACGTTAGTAGACCATACATTGTTCATTTGGACTAAATTGCCCTGTTCTCCGGGAACTGTCATGCCGGGTGAATACACATGGTATGGATGGCATGGGCGAATCGCTTTCATTTTTACATTGAAGAAATCTGCATCTCCGGTTTTGCTCGGTAGGTCTGTAATCAAAGTAGCACCCACGGAAGTAGGTTTCCAAGACCTACCAGTCTTGTCCACGATTTTGTAAGGTGTCATGTCTGGAATCTTCAATTCAGGCATTGTACCGTATTGCCCGGTGAACTGCTTCATGACAATACCAATGTCTTCTATGTCGGTAATCGGTACTTTCAGTGCTAATCTTGTCTGGACTCCGGACATAACAGGTGATAGAAGGCGGTGAGCGTCTGCGGCTTGTTCCTTGGTAAAGCCACCGTATACTCCGTAAGTTGATTCCACTTCTGGGATTGCTGATGGCCCTGTTAAAGAACCGGTTTGAATCCATAGCGACGAATTTAGCATACCAAACGCGCATAGTGCTACGTTTTGCGCATGATTGAATTGTTTCATGTGGAACTTTCTTTCCTCGGGATGAATTTTTTCAAGATTTCTAGCCGCATTCAACATATACTTCTGAATTTCACGTACTGCATTCTTCATGAAAATTTCAGCAGATTGGTCGACGATGTATACCTCGGCTAGACTTGTACTGTGTGAATTTGATGGAACTGGGTTTCCATCAAGTAATGATGTTGCAATAGAAGAAGTGCGCCTTGGGATTTTGCCGGGAGATTCGGTTGCAGATACTTCTGCTTGTAGTCTGGCTACTTGTAGCATTCGCATTTGCTCGCTATTCAATCCGCTTGCTATGTGATTAGGACTGAATACTTCCCAATGTGGGTCACGGAACAGTGTAGTATCTGGCCATGCCCATGTTGAGCGTACAACAACTGCAAACCGTTGGCTGGTACGGAAGTCGCTTGGTGCAACCTCCCAATCTTGTTTGAAATTGGTAGCACCACTACCCCCGAATTGTTTTAGCAATTCTGGGTGGAGATTTGGATTTTCACCCTCGGTGATTGACATAACATGCGGATAGTACTTGCGAGCATACAGTATAGCATCACTAGCCGTTCCCCTAACGCGCACTACTGGAATACCCGGAGCAAGAGCCCCACCAGTAAGAGGATTAACAGGAACAAGATAACAAACACCAAATTCAGATTCCTGTAATGATTGTAGCCTATACGATGCATTGACTTTCCAATAATTCCCTGTTGGTTCATTTCTTCCATACGCTTTAGCATAAAAGAAAATCAGTGGTTGTAGGAATGCGCCTTCGTGTACATTTGGCTTTGCAAGTGAAAGAATACTGACTTGACTACGATTCTTTGGAATTACTCTTCCTGCTGTTGCATCTGGTAATGTTCCTGTTAGTTGATACAAATTATGGTCTAACGCGGCTATTCCCATTGGATGCTTGCTTAGACTATACTCCATGGTTTTTTCATCTGGCTTTACTTTTACAAACGACCCAAATTCTTGCCAATACTTCCCACCTTGGAAGTTTTTGAGAAGTTCCATTTTATCTTGGTCTGGTTGTAGTGGAGGATTCTTTTCCAGATATTGCATATATGGATTGTACCAATTTTTATCACGCAATCCGTATCGAGGGTCCCATGCAATTGCACGCGGAATGGCCGTACTAATACGGGTATCCATTACCCATGCTACTGGGTTATCTGAAGTAGCCCCCATATCTAATGGATGCTTCATAATTAAGCGAAGGCTTTCAAATTGACCGGGAATTGGTACATCCCCTGAAAATATAGATTTGAAATTGTGTCGAAGAAGACGGCGTTCGGATTCCTTTACTTTCCTTTCTTCTGTATACATTGTAAGAACGGCCTCTAGAATTCCTTGACAGGTTTCTGGCGGAATCTGGGTCTTTTTCGTAAGTAGCATTACTGCCTTTCTAAATCGAGGAGAACCTACTGAATCCGAAGGAAGTAATCCTGTTTCTCTAAGAATGCCTGTGCTAATATCACCGCCAAATCGACCGCGCAGTTTCTGTATGTACGGTCCATAGGTTTGCTGAAACATCGTTTTTACGGATTCCATATTCCTACGAGCCGTAGCAGAAGCAATCAATTCTGCTTGCCAAAGGCTTTGGCTAGGTGATGGATTTACCTTTGGTGCAGTAAGAGGGTCAAATCCTTTTGGTGGATATGACTCGCTCATAATGGTTCACCTTATTGAGGTGGAACCTGTCCCTGCATATAGGTGTTCTGCATAGGTTGTGGCCTACACATCTGACAACCCATTCCATTACAGTATTGACATGGTGGTGCTAGCATGGTTGATGCAATGTTTTGTGCGGCACTACCGCCAACTGCTCCAGCGCCTACAATCCCTCCAAGTCGTAGCATATTTCCTACAAGACTTGGGCGCTGAGGTGGTTGTGAAAATTGTTGGGCCTGTTGTTGTTGCCATTGTTGCATTTGTTGTTGTCTTTGTTGTTCTTGATGTTGCATACGCTGTTCCGCGCTCATTGCATGGAACTGTGCCTGTTGTACAATTTGCATGGCACGTTGGTCGTCTGCTTGTACGTCCATAGCAATTTTTTGTAGTGGAACCATATTACTGATTACAACATCGATATTTTCCTGTGTAATAGTTGAATATCCAAGTTCTGCGGCCTTTGCAGGGTCAACGTAGTCGCCCTTGAATGCATCACCGTTGAACCATTCAAACAATGTTTTTTTCATGACAATTTCAATCAGTTCTGCAAGTCCGGCTAGAATAGCAGGTTGGCCTTTGTCATTGGTATACGATAGCAAGAATAGCGCGACTTCATTCGGGTGGCTAGCAAGTAGTTGGTAAAATGCACCAATTTGTTGCTCGTTACCAAAATTACCGCCCACCATTTGATTCTGTACGGCGCTCATTGCTTGGTCAGCGATACCAGTTTTTTGTGCAACTGCCATCGTTTCTCCAAATACTGATGCAAGGCTATTCGCCGCATTGCCTGTTCCTTGTGGTGTTAAGTTTGTTCCAAATCTGTTTGTCATTGTGTTTCCTCCTGTGGTTCTATTATGTATTCTGAATCTAGTGAATTGCCTCTTATTGGTGTAGTTTGTAGTACTCTATTATCAAAGACGATTGTTGTAATGTCGTTTTCTCCTGTGGTGGGATTTTTGTAGTGAATCACCTCAATGCCCGGGTCTTTGAGGGCCTCCTCAAACACCGGATTCCATTTAGATATAAGGGGATGTTGGTTGTCGGTATTCTGCTTCTTTACTACTGGAATGAATGCTACTCCCCGCTTTTTCATACTCTTGAAGAAGCCGCGGTCATTCGATTCTTCTTGTTGAATCCAATCACTAAGTAGGTGGTATAGTTGCATATGTTGTGGACAATATGTTCCGTAAAGTTCTATTCCCCGTGAAGGTAGTACGCCCGACCAAGGCATATATGGTCTGACTTTTCCTGATGTTGCGTCAATAAAGTACGTACTCCATAAGTCGCCATAATCTAAATGCCTACAATCGCAACCGTCGATAACGCAAATGTAAGGTTCTTGCCTATTTGAATACTTGAAACGAGCGCGTCCAATAAATGGTAGCCAACCTGTTCCCGGTAGTGTATACCATGTCTTTGTAGGACGAAGGGCTTTGATTGCACGCTTGATATTTTGTCGGCGTGCTTTATCGGGGTCAGCATGTTCGCTAAAATTAAATTCAACGACGGGTACAACTGCATTAAATTCAGTCGCCCTATTCTGAGGCATGTTGCTCATTAGTTCTAGCATTCTTTGGTCACGGTAGTTTTCTGTCATCGGAATCCCATTCCTTTCATCAGTGCTTGTTGTACGTTGAAGTTTTTCGTTGCAGAAATTGCATCGATATGCACTGGAATAGCCATTTCTTGTAGTGCGAACAAATGCTCACGAAAAGCATCAAAGATAGGATGGTTCGCTATCATCCCTGTGTCAAACATTTCAAACGATTCATCATCCATCCATTCGTCTGCTTTGTTTGCTAACAAAATAAGTCGCTGGGGACGGTACTTTCTTCGTGTAAATGATTTGATTATTCCCAGTCCTTTTGGTTTAGTTTTCTTCTTTAACGCCTCGACAAGATACCCTAGGGCAACTTGATTGTCGGTATTTATTGGTTCGATTAAGTGCCTATGGTCAATCACTATGATAACAGTTCGAATTTTTCGTAGGTACATGTCGCGTAGCCACATACTTTGGTATTGTGTATGCCCACCGATATCGCGAGAAACAATCGTCTTTTTCAGACCACCATCACTAATGATTCGCTTTGCTGATTCGGGAGGCATTCGATATTTCTCACTAAGGAACATCTTTTTGTGATGTGTTCTTTGTTGTTCTCCCAATGGCCTAATCATTCCGGGCGTAGTCAATTGTTTGTCTAGTGTAGTTTTCCCTGACATACTGGGGCCATATATTCCTACGTCGTAGCGCATGAACTCCTTTGTCTTATCGATTAGCGCAATTACTGTGTGCGCAAATACGATTTCAGTCGAGCCCATTCAAATCACCACTGCAAAGAACCAATCTAATATTCCATTGTAATCAGTCCAACGGGCAAGTAAGTAATCGACTGTTGCCGTTGTTGCCATTCCTGTTGCAGTAGCAATGCTACCGTAAACGTAGGCTTTGATTTTCAGATAACGCATCTGCCAAGTTTGACCTACAAACAGGGTTTCCATTAACCCTTCTTGTTGTTCGTCTTTTGCGTCACGGAAAATTAGATTAGAACCGGGAATCATGTTATCACCTGTGTTGCCAACAGTGCGTTTCTTCGGTTACCCTCCTCATACACTGTTCCCCGGTTTTAGTTATCCCGGCGCACCTCACACTTGTTGATTGTGGACGTGGCCTTTCGCTCCTTCCGGTTGTAGTGTTTGTGATTGCACTGCTTGACCGGGAATTTGTTGTACTGTTGATGAAACTGCCTGTGGAGATTGTTGTGGCTGTACTTGTTTTGTAGTATTCCCACGGGTTACAGATTGGCCCATCATCTGCGATAGTTTTTGTAATTGGACCAACAACTCGTTTCCCTCCGCAGTAGTAACAACGTCGTCTTCCATCGTATTGTTGAGAAGACGTTCCAAATCATACATTTGTGCTTGTAGTGCCGCCGCTTGTTGGGCTTCTTCAACAGAATACTTGATTCCTTGAATACGCTTGCGATTCTTCAATCGCATCTTACGCATCTTGCGTCGATGTGCAGATGAATCTTCAAACGCCGCTCGCCACATGAAATAGAAGCCGGCCTGTACAAAGAATCCTGCAAGAGCATAGAAGGTTGCAGATTCGTATGCGCTACCAAACTGGCTCCATTCCCACTTCGTATAGAGAAGAATACATGCTCCTAACACTACGGCATGAAACAACATAGAACCCAATAGGTTCAATTCATTCTCACGAACTTGCTCGCGGTATTCTTGCAATTCAGGTGGTTCGTCGTCCGGTGCTGTGGCCATTAGGGCCTTCAACACGCGGTTGTTATTCATAGGAATTGGCATATCAGGACCGAACTGCATCGCGAGCCACCTCAAGCATTCCGACAATCTCGATTCTATTGGAGTTTTCTGCTGTGTGCAGGGTTAATTCTCCGTTTGGCTGTACTACCACAGTTACGAATCTAAGCCCTGTTTTGTGTAGCAGGGCTAGTCCGTTGACTAAGTCTTCTGGTAGTCCGTTTGTTTCTATTGGTTGTTCTTCTTCTGTCATTCTGTTCACTCCATAAATTCTGCTTCTTTTGCTTGGATAATATTGTCAATACGTAGGATTTGCGAGGCCGCTGTTGTTGCGGATTCAAGTGCTACTGTGACTACTTTCTTTGGTTCAATGACCGCTAGTTCTTCTGTACATACTCCGCCTTTGAATACATTAAGTGATGCATGAGGAATTCCCGATGCAATAGCGGCGCGTAGTGCGATAATAGATGGTAGTGGTTGTAATCCACTGTTTTGTGCTAGTGTAGCAGGAATGACTTCTAATGCGTTTGCAAAGGATTCCACGGCCAACTGTTCTAGCCCACCAACACTGTTTGCAAACTGTTTCAAATGCATGGCCATGTTTACGTGTGTTGAGCCCCCGCCATTGACTACGGCCTTTTCGTTGTGAGCAATCCATGTAACGCCGATTGCGTCGTCAAGAGCGCGAGCAATTTCACTTGCAACGTGTTCTGTTGGTCCAGTAATAAGAATCGAATATCCGACAGGGTTTGCAACATCATTCAATTGCATAATGGGTTTGTCCCATGCGGGATTACTGACTTCGACGACTTCTCCACAGGTTCCGAGGTCTTCTGCTTCAAGGTCGCCTAGACTGGATACAATCATTGCATTGGTAGTTTCTGCTACTCGTTCTAACAATGAATTGTTAGTTCGTCGGAATGCAATTACGTTGTTGCGTGCAAAGTATTCTGACAGTACAGGGTCAATTTCCTTCATTGAGAACACTACATTAATTCCCATGTCAACAATATGTTGCCCGATTTTCAAAATGTCTTCTTTGCGCTTCTGGGCGTAAAGGTCAGCGGCTTCACCACTGTCAAAGTTGACATTCACCCCTGCGGTATGTGCAGGTAGTGTTAGGTCGCAATCAAACAATGCAATGCTTCCTTTGTCTAATTTCTTAGGCATACCATGGTTCATCATTTGTTTGTCAATCATTAGTCCAGTAGTGGCCAGTGAATCTTCAACACTTGCACCGGGTCGGACGAGAATATTTACCTTGGATGGACGCGTGGACTTTGCGGCTTCAACACATAGAGGCCCAAGCGTATCTTTGTACGCTTCTGCTTGCTTACCAGTCATTGCTACGTTTGCTACTTGTAGTAGTTGTTCATCTGATTCGATATTAACAGAAAGGGAATCAAGGTGGTTAAGTGCTTCTTTCAATGCAATATTGTATCCTCGTTCGATAAGCGTAGTGTGGACTCCGCGCTGAATTAGGCCTTCTGCCTGTTGTACTAGTTCTCCTGTCAAGATAATGGCTGAAGTAGTACCATCGTATGATTCGCTTTCTTGAGTACGAGCGACGCCTACAATCAAAGAAGCGGTTGGATGTACAAAGTTTGTTTCTCGGAGAATGGTAGCGCCATCATTAGTGATTACGGTACGACCGGATGAATCAACCATCATCTTGTCGCGACCCAATGGTCCGAGTGTTGAGCGAACAATTTCGGCCATTCCTCGTGCAATTTCAAAATTCACTTCTTCTGCGGTTCTCACTTTGTTTTGGCTAGCATCGGTTACGTTTGCCATACCTTTGGGTCCTTACAAGTAGGACATAAAGTTGGCTAGATATCTTTGAACTCGTAATCGGGGTTCTGCTCGTGAAAATTAGCATAACAAGTTTCAATGATGTTTTTCTTGTTATCACCGCGAGTAAGGTCAAGTTTCATCACATAGACTTCTTTGCAGACAGGTAGCATTTTCATCCGTCTGGAAGCGCGGTCTGCATACACGCATACCGTATATTCCATGTACCATCTTCGACGTTGTTCAACATAACGAAGTGTTGCTTCGCTTACTTTGAGGTAAGCCTTTTCCAAAGTAATTCCGTGTTTGGTTACGTATTTACCTTCCATGGCCAATCAAATCACCACACTATACAGGTCTAGTTCTTCATCTCCCCGGTGTTTGACCAGTAAATCCTTGAGGTCCTTGAGGAACCCTAGACATCGAATAGAAATGCCTTTCTTTCTCCGGAATTTTCTTTTCGTAAGCATTCCAGTTGTTTTGTCAAATAAAACTGGACCAATTCCAACATTGGGGCCGCCAATGGCTAAAGCCGAGCCAGAAATGACAACCTCTTGCAACGAAGGTTCAAACGGTATGGTCTTACTTGTAGTGAATCCGATAAACGGTCCTTTGCCGCCAATTTGAATACGGCCAGTTGGTGTAAGCGTTACGGCAAGAAACGCTCTTACCTCGTCTTCGGGATTGTCGTCCTCCCATGCAAACCATTGTACCAAACGGTCTGATGACGTATATGCTTCTTCTTCGTAGTCGACAATCAATTCCTTGAACCCTAGTGTAATTTCCTCGTCCATGTATTGGCGAGATTACAGGTAGGTCATCAAGGAATCGTTGGCGGGGCACCCGGAATCGTGACGACATGGAGGGCAAGCCTGTTAAGAGCCTCAGCGACAGTCGCGGGAGGAGGGGCTTGCCAAGCGGCGGCGGCGGCGGGGCTCGCGGTATAAACGTCAACCGCCGCGTCTGTCGTATCTGTCGTAGAGTAAGCGGTGTCAGTAAGGTTGGTTGCGGCAACGAGGTTACCATTACCGTTAGCGACGAGAACTGCACTCGTTACTGTTTGGCGAATGGTTCCGTTCACATGAAGCGTTTCGCTTGGCGTGTTTGTCCCAACACCAAGGCGGTTGTTCCCATCATCCCAATGCAGGTTTGCGTCGTCGTCATCAAAGGCAGAACCGTCAGAAAATTGGATAGCACCAGCCACGCCGGATGGTGTTCCTCCACCACCACCAACCGAGCCAAGAGCGGTGTCAATGCCCGCAAGATGGCCTTCAACCGTTGATGCGGAAGGAGTGTAGTTTGTAGCGGACGCGGCGGCAATAATGTCTTCATCTCCAATATCATTGGGGATGTCGTTGGTACGACCGGGTCCTTGTACGAGAACGTGAGCAGTACCCGTTCCACCGGATACGCTTATGTTTGTTTTTGCAATACGTCCGACATTCTGTACTTCACTGCCTGTTGCGGTTGGGCGGTCAACGGTGAGTTTACCAACAGTTTCTGACAAGTATACTGTATCGCCGGCAGATGGGTCGCTACCTACAAAGCGTGCGGCGGCTACATCTTCAATTGTTCCGAATGTGAGGACATATCCTGTGGTACCTGCGGATATATCTGCAAACACGATTCCAATAGACGGATATGTCCCCGAACCGTTTGCATCGGCTTCTTCGACCTGCGGACGACCGCTTGCATGTGTACCACTGATATATACAGGCGTTCCTTTAGAAATTGTACTAACAGTTGCGTTCTCAACCTTTGTAACGAGATGTGCTATGGTTCTTCCGGTTAGTTCTGTATTGCCGGATACTGTTAAGTCTGTACTGATTAATGCGCTACCTGACACGTCAAGTGCTACTGTTGGTGATTTGTTGATACCAACTCGGTTTGTTGATGCATCGACTACCAATACATTTGTATCAACATTCAAATTCCCTGCAATGTCCACGTTTCCCATTGCGTCGATTTGATTTGTTTTCAAATTCGCGTCTGTGAAAGAACCCGACCCAGCAGTTGCTTCGATTTGCACCTTGAAGAAGTCGTCATTGTCATCCCACACGAATCTGGCAATTTCACCAGAAGAACCTCGGTCGATTTCGATACCTGCAATATTTCCACTCACGCCAGTACCGGTTTCTCCATCGTTGAGTGTAATCAGTCTGTCTTTGATGAAGGTGTCCGTGGAATCAACTTGAGTCGTTGCTCCTTGAATAGTCAGGTCTCCTGTGATAATTGCATCACCATCAACGTGGAGAGTAGCAGTTGGTGTTACTTGATTGATACCTACATACTGGCCGGTCACGGGGGTAATCAAGATATTTCCACTTGCTCCATTCTGAATAACAATGGACCCACTGTCGGTTCCCCCGTTCGTATCAAGGGCCAAGTCTCCCGCGCCATTTGAAGTGATGACTGCCGTTGCCCCAGAATCTCCAACTCGAATAGTATCTGCATTCAGTTGAACGTCTCCGGTACCATTGGGCGCAATCACGATATTGCCGTCGGTGTTGGTGGATGCAATGGTGTTGGTGTCAATGGAAATGTTGTCCACGAGGAGGGCTTGATTTGAACCGGCCCCAGAGGCACCTGTCGGGTCAATGTGAACACCGTTTGCATTGACCATGAGAACACGGGTGTTTCCGACAAGCAATCCAAGTTGGTCAAGACCTGTATGTTCAATACCTGTATCGGTGTCGCTGGTAAAAGTATAAACTGCACCAGACCCGGCGGCATACACTTTGCCAACGCTTCCAAGTGCGTATGTGTCGAAGTCCCATCGGTCGTTGGTTTCATCCCAAAGTAATTCTGCATCGGGCTCGCTACCGCCACCGCGATTTACTTTGATACCGGCATTCTCTGTCGGGGAAGAACCAGAGTAGTCGCTGTTGAGTGTAATGATGTTATCAGCAACATCAAGGGTAGCCGTGTTGATTGTTGTCGTTGTACCACTTACTGTCAAGTCGCCACTGACTACAATATTTGAAACGGTAAGAGTATTACTTGTTTTGTTGTATACGAAGGTTGATTCACCGTTAAATACGCCTCCATCGTTGAATTGAACATGGGTGTCTGAACCACCGATTGTCGCTCCGCCTGTTGGACCTTGTAATGTAAGTACTCCGTTACTTAATGAGAAGGTATTGAAGTTTCCAGCGTTCTTCAGCGTAATGGCTCTGCCATCTGGAATACCGTCATTGTTCGTATCAACACTGACGCCAGCATTTGATACTTTTGATGTGTAAGGCATTCCAAGCCACCCCCGGCTCAGACTGAAAGCCAATACATTTTCTGGTCGGATTCTGCGTACAAGTAAATGTTCGATGCACGGTTGATTTCAATGAAAAGTGATTCGCCGGGGTCAAGAGCGAAGCCCATTGGAGTCGCACTTCCCCATGCGAATGTAACACGAGTAGTCTTTGCGAGGTTCGTCGAAGCGAGTGTTCCTTTTGGTTCAAGTGTGTTTGCGGCGGTTGCCATTGCGGTACCTGTGTCTGATGCACCGGTGAATCTGTTGCCGATGAAGATGGGTGCGGTGTTGGTGAATGCGGCCTTCAACAAGAATCCTCGGTGAGCCAGAATATCGTCTTGAACTTCGCGCTTCAATGTTGAAACATCAGTTGCGCTGTAATTGGTAGTGGTTGCAAGTTCATTGACTGCGGCCTTCACATAGTCGTAAAGGGTTGGCGTTGGATACGCTGTCTTGATTTCGAGAGGTACGAACAGTCCCTCATACGCAAACTCGTTTCTTCCGGTGTCGGTGGTTTCCAGTCGTGCCGTTGGTGAGTCCGGGTTTGTTACACCTCGGATGGGCAAAACTGCGCCACCGGTCTGGTCTGTGTGTACGTGGGGAACGGTTGGCGGGACATTCTCGTCTTTGGCCATGCTCAAGCGATGCAGTGCTTGGTATTATTCCTTTCGCATCATCATAGCGTGGAATCCTTAAGTCCCAGATGGTTTGTAGCATCGGATATGAAAGTCGTCAAGCGACCAGAAATCCGGGCCCCATATGGAAGATGTACTGAATGTGGAAACCGTACTCGCTCTCATGTTATGGAATATCCGGAATACGAGGAGTTCGAAGAACAGGTGTTCCGAGACTTGGAGGAATACCAAGCGGCGAAGAAGGGCGAAGACCCTGAAGAAGATGCAGAATATGTAATTCGATACCGTCGATTGAATGAACCTGAAGTAATGTGTCATCGGTGCTGGGTACCACAACGAGAAAAGGCTACGAACTTCTTGCAGAAAAAAATGGAAGCGTGGAGGGCAGACCCGCTTACCAATATGCCAAAGATTCGTAAGTTTCTCACAGACTGGGAATACATGGGATTCAATGAGGAAGAAGACCATCATGGCGTTCAACTCGTGCAAGAAATCAAGAAAGTCGCAAAGGACGCAGTCATTGGGAGTGAAGAAGAATGATTACCATCGTACAATTTTATCCAGAAGACAACGACATGTCCAAAGTGATTCTTACCCTTACGGGTGTATATCTGGGCGGCGCGCGATTTGACACCGACTTTTGTGATTGTGGACATATGAACTGGGTCTTGACAGATGAAATGGGCAAACTTACTACGGCTGATGTAAAAGAACTGATTGACGAGGCCGGACTGGTGTATGAGACGGTTCTTGTTTCGGAGGCTGAGTATTATGACCAATGAGCAAGTCATGGCTATCCTCGACGATACGATGGCTCGTCTCAAAGAAGTTGGCGTCACTGAATTTGTTATGGCAATCGGTGGAGACAACATTACAAGTGTCCACATGTTCGGAAACTACAAGCAATGTGGATATCTTGCCTTGCAAGTGCAATGGGAAGTCATGACTTGGCAAGAAAAGAATTCGGTATTGGATGGTGGTGTAAATGGCAACTGACGAAAGAATCACTGCGAATGAGTGGGATAAAAACAAAGAGTGCGCCATTTGCAAAGATATTGCTGAAGGTAAAATTAACCTTGAAGGCGAACAACTCTTTGACGACCCAGCGAAGAAACAACCTATGTTCTGTCCGAAGTGTGGCTTCACCGACATTCGTATGTTCCATGAAGTGGGCGGCGTTGAAAGTCAAGCATCATCCACCCGAGGTGATACTCAACCTTGGACTCATTTAATCATCGTACGTTGTATGAGTTGTCAGTTCAATTTTGGTGGCCCTCGGGCAAATTATCCGTGCCTCGGCAATCCATGGGATGAAGTGATGGGATTCAAGCGACCAGAAAAGCAGTCAAAAGACACTCAGCATGCTATTCAGTGGAGCAATGAACAAGCCGTTGGTTTGCGTGGCGCACGAGAAAAGTATGACAAAAGTGCTAAGTTGAAATCGAAAACTTATAGGTCAAGACGAAAAGTGGAATGGGATGAGGAACCAACAGAAGGTGAGCGAACTCTTACATTCGAACTAACCGATGAAGAAAAGACCCTTCCAAAGTTCCGCAAAAACAAAAAACAAGAGGATTGATAATATGGCAAAAGAAAAGCAAATGACATTGATTACGGCAAACGTGTACAGTGGCGACAAAATCGTGGGGACTCTCACCAAGGAAGTCCCTGACTACGCTATCGAACAAGAGTTCCAAGCGTTGTTGATTAAAGTCCAAGGCATGAGTGCTGGCGAGTCTGCACCTGCTGGCATTGGCCCCATCGTTGTTGAGTGATTACTGATTCTGCTTCGCAGAATTTTCAATGTCGCGGACAATTCCAATTGCCGCAATGGTGTTGATGATTACTTGAAATCCGTCGATGGCGCGAGAGCGTTTCAGGAACTTGGCTATGTCTTTCGATGACGTGCGTACCTCCTTCGTGAGTTTATCGCGGTAGTAGTATGCGCCCAGCATAACGAATGCGTATCCCGCAAACTTGTATGCGCTCTGGCTTGCCCCAACAAAACCGAGATTGTGAACTGGGCCGATACCGTTTCTCCTCTTGCTCAATGGAGCCGCGCTCTTTTCATAGCGCGGGTGAAATGCCTTGTACGCAAAGTCGGTGAACCCATCGACCGACATTGTCCGGTCTTGCACCTGTGGATGATGCCGAGGAATCTTCTTTTCAAAGGGGTGCAAATTAATACCTCCCATGTGTGGGGTCATTCTCGTGTTCGTCTATTCTTCTTTCTAAAAATTTGTCATTTTGGATATATATTTTGTCATTTTCGGAGGCCATTGTGGCAAGTTTGTTATGGTTGTATGTTAGGCTTTTGAGTTTTTTTTGCTGTTCTTGAGTTACCACCAGTGTGAACATAATCCATCCGAATAAGAGAAAATTGATGAAATATTGACCCCAGTCTCGACTTACTGGGTGACTGTGCGGTGCAACATAGGATGGACCAATTTCGTCATTGAAAGGTGAAACCCAATCGTTGTCTTCCATAATACCCCCCTCATAAGAGTTGCACCTGTGTTCCGGGCGGGCCATTGTTGGGAAGATGAGTGTGACTATTGTAGGTCCTTGTGATGGTTTCTATACTCCCTCTCGCTTGTTTCGCATGCTTTGCAATCATGTAGCCAAGGTACAACGAAAAGCCTACGACCATCACCGTGTTCGCTGTGGCGAATCTTCGGTCAGACCGGTACTGGGCCTGTGTAACAAAATTCACTCAACCCACCCCTGCCCGGGTTGTGGAACGACTCCGCCCACGCCAAACAGGTCGCTTATCGAGTTGTAGTTACTGCGACTAATATTGTCTTGCGTATCAATGGCTTGTACACCGGCGTTACCAAGTGAACCAGTGCCTCTTCGTCGCTGAACAACTCGACGACGCATAGCGGGGGGAAGATTTGCAGAACCAAGATTTGCGAGGGCTTGCGTTGGGATTCCGAACATATCCGAATACGAAACTTGCCGAGGAGGCATGATTTCCTCCGTTCTTGGTCGGTGCATCATTGCATGAGATGTGCTGGTTGATGAAGTCGTGGAAGTACTTGCACCAAGTCCAGTGCGATGAGACATGTAATTCTCGACACTATCGAGTCTGTCAGCCGCAGTGTAAATCTTGGATTCAGCCCAGTCGGGTACTTTCGCTTTGGTATCAATTTGATTACGTAGTGACTTGACATCTTGTTCCATGGAAGAAAGAGTCGAGCGAGTCATGTAGTTGGGCGAATATGCCGACCCTACGCCAGAGAATGGACCTTGTCCTTTTGGTGCCGATACTGAACCAATAATCTCGAAAACACTGAATGCGCCACTTGCAAAGAAAATAATTGACAGTAGCGGATGGTGGTCGAAAAACTCGCCAAGTTCTTTTTTTGTTGGTAGTATTGCCATTGTAATCACCGTTTTTTGCGTGCTTTCATGGTGAAGTAAAAGAGTAGTAATCCTCCGCCCACCATTAATGGAATTGACAAATTATTGAATACGCCTGCGGCACTGATACCAAGTGGATTCTTTGGCGATGAAATAGGTGCAACATATCCCATATTGGAACTGTTGAAAACCTGTCCTTCAACTCCACTCATTGCCATAATTTCACCTCATGGATTTTGATACATGTGTACTCCGTATGATGCACCGCCACCGATGACTCCACCGAGGAGCGCACCGAATACCATTGGTGCCGAGATACGGCGAGCAAATCCACTTGTGGTTTCGCCATTCCTCTTCAACTTGCTCATGGCCATTGGTAGTAGGATTGCGCCAGCAACGGCACCACCAATGCTAATACCTGCGCCAATGTTTCTGGTCATTGTAGGAACGGCGAGCCCGAGTTGCCCGCAGGTTTGACACATACCGTAGGCTTTACCGTGAGCGCAGTGTGAACTTCCCATCGTTCCGGGGCAATGAGGACAGCCTCGGCCTCCACAGTAAGTACATTGATTTGTCATCAGCGAAGCCTCCTTGCGCCGCTTAATCCAGCGAAGAGTCCAGTGCCGACCAAGTCCACGAGGTTTTGGTCTGGCTTCTTGTCGCCGCTAATTGCACCATCTGAAAGTTTCGAGCCGGTGGAACGGCCGATGAATCCGGATTCTGATGGGGTGTATGGTTTGTAATTCGACCTCATCATATGGCGGGTGTCCTTGTACATGTCTGCGCCAGCATCTGCGCCGATACGGGAAACGGGTGTCAAGTGCGAAGTATCTCGGTAAAACTCGCCCTTGAGGATACCACTATTGGGGTCTGGGACGCCAATTGTAGCATTTTTGTTGGTCAAGGTTCCGAACAAATCGAATCCGTCGGTTTCTCCAAACAAGGACGAATCGTCCGTGGATGCGATACTACCGAGTTTGTAATCTCCGTACTTTGCTGTACGGATTCCGCCTTGGAATACCTTGGCAACAATATCGATTGCAATGGGTACGACGAAGAAGGCCAGCAAAGGTCGTCGATGAGCAAAGTCAAGAAGTCCATTCTTGAATTTCTTCCGTGGAACGTATCTTTCCTCGTCGCTCATCTTGAATTTTGCCATACTCATCACCCGTCGAAGGATACCTTCTTTGACCTCTTGACTTCAATCTGCTTTATCAATACTTTGGGGTTCGTATCGGCTTGCGAGGTTACAATGCCCCAGCAGTTCTCATCGGTTGTAGGTGTGTATCCGTTCGCAAATCCTCCAGTGGAAAGGTAAGGTGTAGAAATGTTCCCGGTTGCTACGCTTTGTGGTAATTCGTTCACTGGAATTGGGTTGAAGTCAATTGGAACGTTAGTTACGCCCGGTTCAAATTCAATGATGTATGACCATGCCGTTTGCGGAATAAAATCGAAATCGGTTCCGGCGGCAATTCCACCGGCACCGTCTGGAAGACCACTTTTGAGGCCTGTACCTCCGGCGGTGGTGTAGGTTGGTGAAGTACCAACAATAATGCCATCAGCGAGTGAATTCCATTCTGGGAAGTATGGTGTTACGACATACGTAGGATTTGTTCCGTCATCATATACTCCAGTAGTTTGCAATGCATCTTCTGTACTGTCTGCATCGCTGTCGAGGTAAAATCCAACACCAGCAGTTGGAGACACTGAAAGCGCGTTGGCCCCTGCCGCCGTGTACACATTTGATGTTGGTGCTAATACTTTTGTAATACTCTTGATTACTCCGGGGAAATACACTGTGCCTCCACGTCGGAAAAAGAACCGCTTGCCAATGTAGGTTTCTGCCGCACTAAGGGTTCCCCCTGTAAGCGATGTTCCTCCCGTGAATGGAGTATAAGTCGAAGTACCGGGCCAAGTATCGTTGAATGGTCCCTTGGATTGCAAATCCGAAGTACGAATCAAGTCTTTGGTGTGCCATGGTGTACTCCCAAGTCCACCTGCCCGTGTGTTCAGTTGAGATAATGCCTCGGGGGCATAGATGGCATCGAAGGTAATTGCGACTTTCATTGAACTTGGTGTTGCTGATGTACCGGGGAATGCGTCTGTTTCATCGATTACTGAAAGTCGGAATCTTCCATATTGTCCTTCAAATGTTGAAGTATTTTCCAAAGCATCACTAAGAGCCGCAACTTCGAAGTAGTTTTCACTTGAAGAGTCTTTCTGGAAAAATGGTTGCCCTGCAATTCCTTGATACGGATGGTCGGAACCCAATTCCAAGTCATTGAAGATGGTTGCTTCATTGTACACTTGGTTGGAAGAATATCCTTCAACGCCGACAGGCTTTGTCATTGCTTTTGCGACTTGTCCCATCGAAGCAGAACGAAGCGCAGGATGACTGAATGTGCCGCCAGCCATGTGTGCTGGAACTGCTGGTGAAACCAGCGTTCCTTGGCTGGTGTAGGACAATTCCATACCATAGACGCCCGTTGTACGCTTGATTTGGTTTCGCAAGACCAATGAAATGCGACCCTTGTAATCTTCGGGGACATCGGGTCGGTATTCCATGACGTATCCTTTACCGGAACCTTGACCGTCAATGACCTTGAAACCACGATTTGCGGTGTCGGAATTACCGTTGTAAATCAACTCGGCGGCGGATTGTCCACCACCGGGCTTGTTCACGTAGTCATCCAGCCGCAACTCGACTTGCAAATACGGATTGTCCGTTACGATACGAATCGATTGCAAAGCACCCGATTCTGCTTCGTTGAGGACAATGTATTCGTTGCCAGAGTCAAGTTCGATGTTCTCCTGCGTGGTTAAGATAAACCGGCCATCGACTCGCGTCTTGTTGCTTGGCGCATTGTCGGCAATGTTGCCGATTACTCTTGTTGGGGTTTCCGCCATCTCATATCACCACCGGTTTAATCATTGAGGGAAGTATTCGCTCAACATTGTACCGGCAGTGGGGAGACCAGCAGGGTTGATGACCTTGAAGACAAGGCGTCCACCACTGCGCTCACGGATTGTACGGAGTTGCGACATTGTCAGTTCAACGATTCTGTACTTCCATCCTTGGAGACGAATACGTCCATCGAGGATGTATTCCTCACAGTCAACGACTGCGCGGAATGCCGGAAGGTTGTTCTCACCATGCTCAATCCACATCGAGTACGACCAGT
>Ga0181576_10000156_pt1 | contig 45008 bp, 40 predicted proteins | sample 101ome_22_FD_132464 | JGI IMG/M metagenome (GOLD analysis project Ga0181576, IMG submission 132464) | Coastal salt marsh microbial communities from the Groves Creek Marsh, Skidaway Island, Georgia - 101412BT metaG (megahit assembly) | ecosystem: Environmental > Aquatic > Marine > Intertidal... | reverse complement strand
TAGCTGTTAACGCGCTATCAGCCTCCCCTGCAGACTGTTTATCGGCAATATAATTTTTTATCTGTTCAATCACATTGGCATGGATGCTGTTCATTTCCGCATGGAGACTGGCATTAAAATGCTTTTCAATTAATGCCGTTTCTACCCTGGCTGTGATATGCATAAGCGGCTCAATACCCATGCTACCGCAGGCACCTTTGATTTTGTGTGCGAGTCGCGATTTGGCCTCATCATTGTCCAGATGCTCGAATTCTGCAGGATAGTTACCATAGTCATCGATAAATTTCTGTAGGTAACGACAGAAAACCTCATCGTTTTTCCAAACTTTCCAGCCTTTTTCAAAGTCAATTTCAAGCGTTAGATTGTTATGATCAAGCGGTTTTTTCAGCTGCTGGTAAAAGTCCATGTCACCATTTTTTAAAGCTAATATACAGTTAACCAGATCATCGACCTCAAATGGTTTGTTTAGAAAGGCATTCATGCCACTTTGCAATGCCTCTTGTCTCTGATTTGTCTGCGAACCTGCTGTCAGGGCGATGATCGGTAAATCATGGTATTGGGACATTTGTCGAATCAGTTGTGTTGCCTTAAACCCGTCCATGATGGGCATTTGAATATCCATTAATATCAGATTAAAGGGTTTCTGATTATTTTGTAGTTTTTCAATAGCATCCTCACCGTCTGTTGCAATTCGAACCGTTGCGCCTTCTTCGTTAAGAATTTTTTCAGCAACATCGCGATTAATATCACTGTCATCAACCACAAGCACATGATATCCGGCAAGACGATTAGTCGAACCCTGGGCTGATTCATTAATTTCAGAACTTGTCTCATGTTGATAATAAAGATCGAGAATAGCGTTATGAAGCCGTGTTTCTTCGACAGGTTTCAGCACAAAACGATCGACCTGATAATAATTCTCCATGTCTGCATACATATAGTGGTGGTGTGTGGTTGTTACGATCACCCGCGGGGCTTTATGATTTAACGCTTTGAGTTTCTCAATATCATTCAAGGTCTGCATGGATGAAAGATCCCAGTCAACAATGAAAAAATTGAACGTTTTATATGTTTTTTCAGTAAAAAGACGCAAGGCTTCGCCAGTATTTGCAACCTGAATGACCTCCCATTTGAGATTCTTAACCAGATTGTCTATCGTATTAAAGCTGCTTTGATCACTGCTAACATATAATACGCGTTGCCTTTGGACTTCAAGGATATGATTTTTTAATGCCTCATGCAGATCAAACTTTAGACTGAAAGAAAAATGACAGCCTTGGCCCAGTGCACTTTTTACGCTAAGTGAACCACCCATCATTTCAACCAGAGATTTACTGATAGAAAGCCCTAGACCGCTACCGCCAAAGTTCTTCGCATTAGATGCATCATCTTGGGTGAAAGCATTGAAAATGCTGTTAATTTTTTTCGCTGACATACCTGTGCCGGTATCAATAACTGCAAAATTAAGTAGGACAACCCCATCTTCTTGCTGATAATCCTCCTGGAAAATTCTCAGGATGACTTCACCGCGGCTGGTATATTTTATAGCGTTGCTGACCAGGTTGATTAAGACCTGTGTCAGGCGTGCTTCGTCACCGATTAAAAAGTTCGGGTTTTCAGATGATGAATCGATGATAAATTTCACCGATTTGCCTTTAAGCATATCAGCTGTCAGAGACTGTATCTGACTCGTTAATTGCGATAGTACAAAAGGTGAATATTCCAGTTTTAAACGATGAGATTCAATTTTTGATAAATCAAGAATATCGTTTGTGATCATCAACAGTTGCTTGGCTGATTTATGGATTTTTTGTGCCATCACTTTGGAGGCTGCAGGCATCTGCTGTTTATCGAGTAAATGACATAAGCCTAAAATCGCATTCATGGGTGTGCGAATTTCATGACTCATGTTGGCAAGAAAATCGTTCTTCATCGTGGTCGCATTATCAGCGAGTAACTTGGCTTTTCTTTCCCGCTTGAACGTAAAATGCATACTGACTAGCAAGCCGATCATGACATAGATGTAACTGATTTTTTTTAGCAGATGAGCCATGTCAAATGGCATGTCAAAAAGTGAGAAAGACATCGACATAAACAGTATCTGAGCAATGATGTTGACCAGAATCGCGTGTAACAACCAGAACTCAAAATAACTTTCACGCCAGCGATTTCTTTTCAATAACCCTGCGAAAGCGAAAATGAATAAAATACCGGGCAAGAGTTCTTCTGGACGACCCATTATTAGCTCAGGATAATAAGCTTGCGGCAATGGAATATAGATAAAAAATATAAAAAAGAATAAAGTGGTTGCAAATCCGGTTAAATAGACTTGAAAATTAAAAGTTTTATCGGCAATAGCTTCTTTGGAAAAAACAGTAATCCAGCAGGCAAACAAAAGCCCCGAGGCTAAAAACATTCTGGAAGCTGACCAGCTCCAGGGTACCAGCGTATCCATATTCGATGGCAAATGATCTTTAAACCATATTGAAGTGACTACCGCGTGGTAACCGTCCAGAAAGGCCGTACCCAGAAAAGTAACAGCTACCAGAATCGTGAGTTTTTGCTGGTATGAAAAAAATTTTACCAGCGCCATCAGCCCGACAGTCAATGATAATGTCGCTGCGACGCTTTCCATGACTGTATGGATGACCTCGGAACCCTGCCAGGTGATGGTTGTCAAGAATGCATACAGCAATAAAAACGCTATCGTTGTAATGACAAGACTGAAAAGTCTGTAATCAGTCCTGCTAATCAAAACGGTCTCCGGTTTTTGTTATTATTATCCATATTTTGCAACAGTCTGATTAACTTCAATATTTTTATTCGCTTCCTTATTATCCCAGTATTCTTTTAGATCCCGGATTTCATCGTGAATGTCAAAAAACAGATCAAGCAGCACCGGATCGAAGTGAGTTCCGCGCCCTTCTCTAAGTATGGCAAAAGTTTTTTCTTCAGAAAATGGTATTTTATAAGGGCGTTTAGCCCTCAATGCATCATAGACATCACAAATAGCCACTATTCTGGCGATTATAGGGATATCTTCACCTTTTAGTTTATGCGGATAGCCACTGCCATCCCATTTTTCATGATGATACAAGGCAATATCAGCCGCCCATTTAAATAACGGGGCATCACTTTGAGAAAGTATTTCATAACCATAAACAGTATGTTTACGCATGGTTACCCATTCTTCATCGGTCAGTTTTCTTTCTGCTCTAAGTATGTTGCTGGGCACACCTATTTTACCGGTATCATGCATGGCTGCGGCAAGTTTCAGCTGTTCTGCATCTTTTTCATCCCAGCCTAATCTAATTGCCATGGCTTTGCAGAATGCTGACATACGCCAGATATGAACACCTGTATCCTCATCGTTAAAGTGACCGGCTTCACCGAGCATATGAATGGCTGCGCGATGACTGTTTTGCAGGGTTTTTTCATTCACCAGTGATAAATGATTTCTGACACGCGCAAGAACAACATCTTCAGAAGATATTGGTTTGGTAATGTAGTCAACAGCACCATACTGCAGCCCTTTGAATTCTTCACTACTCGAAGTGACAAAAATAACCGGAATATTTTCAGTGTCCGAATTTTGTTTGAGAGCCTGACAGACTTCATAACCATTCATTCCGGGCATGTGAATATCGAGAAGTATTAATGATGGATTATGTTTTTCTACCATATCCAGAGCTTCAAGGCCTGATTTGGCAAAATAAAGTTTGTATTCTTTGCCAAGAATTTTACGTAAGGCACCAAGATTAATCGGTTCATCATCGACAATAAGAATTTGTATTTTTTCCATTTCAAATCTCCAGCTGAATGGCTAGGGTATCGGCTATGTGCTGAATGGCCTGACGTCCCTGTTTAAAGTCAAAATCATCAATAGCCGACTTAACAGGATCATAGAGATCATGCGAAATCAGCTTTTCAAGCTCTGTCAGGCATAGTTCGGCTTCATCAAGATCATCTTGTTCCAGCAACATAATCAGTTTGTTCAACACGGGGGTGGCTTTTTCCGGACTATTGTCAACATTATTATCAGCACTATCAGCGATTTGATGCAGATTAATAAAATCGTCTATCTGCTCAAATGTTGAGATCAGGGCTTTTTGCAGCGTATTGAGTTCTTCTTCGTTAAGCGATTGATCTTTTGAGAGCTTATCTTCCATCTGACCAGCATGCTGGCTTAAAGCAGCAATACCCAAACTCCCACTGGCTCCTCTGAGTTTATGCAAACGGGCAATATTTTCTTTTTTATCAGTGTTTAAAGTCTCAAAGAAGTTGTTATAGTCGGTTTTAAACTTATTTAGATAATTGGAAAAAACTTCTTCTGATTTCCAGATCTTCAGACCCTTTTCAAAATCGATTTCAAAGTCTTTGGTTTTAATGACTTTCTCGGTATTTTTAACGATTGTAAAGACTGGTTTTTCCCCGGGTTTTAATTTGATAAGTGTCAGTAGTGTATTGACCAGTTCATCGACATCAAAGGGTTTGGGGATAAAGTCTGTCATGCCTGCGGCAATGGCATTGTCGCGCTGACCTTTCATAGCACCGGCAGTCAGGGCAATGACCGGTAAATCTTTCAGGCCTAACTGATTACGGATCACGCCTGTAGCCGTGTAGCCATCCATTACCGGCATTTGTACATCCATCAGAACTGCATCAAAACGCTGTGCTGTTGAGCTGATAATATTGACCGCATCCTGGCCATCGACGGCTAATTCTACGATAGCACCTTCATCGGTAAGAATGCGTTCTGCTACATCGCGGTTGATATCACTATCATCGACGACGAGTATGCGTGCATTGACCAGACGCTCGTTGTGATTGTCAATGGCTTTATTTTCCTGATGGATCTGTCGGTTTCGACTTTCAATGGCTGCGTTGAATAAAGCTGAACCGGTAACCGGTTTACTTAAAACGGTATCAACCAGATAAAAGCCTTTTTGGTCATAAAGTTTCTCCCTGTCATGAGCAGTAATCATAATGACCGAAGGTTTCTCACCCTGCTGTTCTTCGAACATTCTTTTCAGAGCCTGAAGTCCGTCCATACCCGGCATTTGCCAGTCGATCATGAGCAGATCAAAAGGCTCTTTGGATTGATGTTGCCGGAAAGTTTCCAAGGCTTCTTCGCCGGATTTCGCGGTGATTGACTGCCAATCCAGGCTTTTTACAATCTCTTGCATAACTTCCAGCGCAGAAGGCTGATCATCAACGATCAAAACACGCTGATTTTTCATTTTAGGCAATAGTTTGGCGATATCAGGCGGTGTTACATGTTTCAAATCCGAGGTTGACATGGTAAGGGTAAAATAAAAACAACTACCTTCACCGAGTTTTGATTCGACCTGCAGTTCACCTCCCATTAATGCCACCAGATGACGACTGATTGACAAGCCGAGACCCGTACCACCGAAATTACGTGTTGTTGATGTATCTGCTTGAGAGAAAGCCTGGAAAATATTATTTAATTTTTCCGGTGAAATACCCGTGCCGGTATCTTTGACACTGAAACGTAGTTGCACCTGATCAGAATTTTCATCTTTATGAATTTGTTCAATGCGTAAATGTACCTCGCCTGTTTCAGTAAACTTGATGGCATTACTCGTCAGGTTGATAAAAATTTGCCCAAGACGCAGCGGATCACCTGTTAAGGTGTTGCAACCACGTGGGGGCGGATCAATGATGAGCTCGATCTTTTTGTTACCTACGGCTGCCGACATGATACTGGCCGTATTTTCAAGCACTTCATTGAGGAAAAACGGGATGTTTTCAATCTCCAGTTTATTGGCTTCGATTTTTGAAAAGTCCAGAATATCGTTAATGATACCGAGCAGCGACTTACCAGCAGTATGAATTTTTTTGGTCATACTGCGGGCAATGCTTGACATGGTTTGTTTTTCCAGCAGATAACACATACCCAGGATGGCATTCATCGGTGTGCGGATCTCATGACTCATGTTAGAGAGAAAATCGGACTTGGCGACACTGGCCTGTTTGGCAAGTGCCAATGCATTATTAAGTTCATTAGTGCGGGATATAACTTTTTGTTCGAGATCGGTATTAAGCTGTTTTATTTGTAATTCATTGATTTTCTGATCAGTGACGTCGCGACAAACGCCGACAGCCTGAACAAGGTTGCCATCTATATCTTTTTCCGGTTTAGCATCACATTGGATATAGCGTGTAAAACTATCTTTGCCAATAATGCGGAACACTCTATTAAAAGCCGAATCAAGTCTATCCGATTGCGTCAGTATCTCTAGTTCAGCAATAACTTCTGTTCTGTCATCAGGATGAATAAACTGACAAAACTCATCAAAACTGAGAGATTCCTGACCGGCTATGACATTTTTGCCAAAACCGAAAATCTCGAACATTTTAAGGTCCCAGATCACCTGATTATCTTTAAAAGACCATTCCCAAATGCCGAGATTGCTTGCCGCCGTTGCCAGATTAATTCTTCTCAAGCTACCCTGATGTTCGATTTTTTCAATTTCCTTGCGCAACGTTATGTCTGTGATGGCTGCAATAATAAAATTACCGTCACTGGTGTGAAGTGGATTCAGACCAATTTCAACCGGTACTTCAGTTTTATCTTTGCGAAGTGCAAATATTTCCTGATTTTGCCCCATTGGTCTGGCATTCGGTGATGTCATAAAACCGGAAACATGGTTATGGTGGTTATGCAGGAATCGCTCAGGGATGAGTATATCGATAGGTTGATCGATCAGTTCCTCTTCAGCATAACCACACATTTCAGCAAGTCGATTGTTAATCAGGCGAATTTTTTGTTGCTGATCAATAATAAGCATGGATACAGGCGCAGCAGAGATAATTTTTTTAAATTTGTCTTCACTATTAATCTGTTCGGTAATGTCCTGATTAATACCGATAACCCGCATATTATTGCTGTCATGTTCGAGAAAAGCCTCCATGCGAATATGGCGAACTTCATTGTTTTTATTGATACGAAAAACAAAGTCCATGAGTCGTTTGTCAATGATGATTTGACGCATTTTTTTGTCAAATTTTTCCAGGTCCTCTTCGACAATATGTTCGCGCCAGATAGACAGTGGAACGGTTTGAGCATTAACTTTATCGCTATCCAGATAGATAGCATGCATGCGCTTATCCCAACTGACATCTGTTTCCCCAACATTCCATGTCCAGATGCCCAGCCCGGTGGTATCTAAAGCAAGATCCATAGTTGCCATGGTTGCTCTGAGCCGGTTTTGTAAGTCATGGGCATTACCCAGTGACTGATTAAGCTCTTCAGTACGTTCTTTGACCAGACTATCAAGTTGATTATTTTGATCATTAAGTTTCTTGTTCAAATCCTTGATTCGATTTTGAGCCACTATACTCTGTGAAACATCTCTGACCTGGGCGACAGCAATACGCCCTTTGCTGAAATCGATATAATTAAGGCTGATATGGACCGGAAATTCACTGCCGTCATGTTTGAGACCCATTAGATTGAGGCCCTCGGCCATTTCACGTTTAGTGGGTTTTGACATGAAGTTAAAGCGATGGGCTTTATGCGCAAGCCGTGCTTTGGGTGGAATCAGAATCTCGATATATTCGCCAAGTAGTTCATTTTCCTGATAACCGAACATTTGGCCGACTTGAGGATTAGTTTGTATGATTTTGCCTTCTTCATCACACACCACAATGCCATCCGGTGTTGCATCAAGTAACAAGCGATAAAAATCTTCACTTTCCTGACTCTTTGCAAGAGCAAACCGGTTTTTCTCCCACAGTCTGGAGTTATAGTAAATTAATATCCCGAAAATGAAGCTGATAACAACAAATTGAATAATGCTGGACTGCAAGCTCTGTGCGTTAATCTTTTCAATGTCTGACATAGGCTGAAACAGCACGAAATACCATTTGTAATTGCTATTACTGACAAGTTTTTTGTTCAGTGGATGTTTGATATCAGCCGCAGTGAAACTTACTGCCGTGACTATGCCGCTATCAAGTTGCTCTTGAATAGGCTGGTTTTGTGCATGCTGAACTGCATTCCAGATGACTGGATACTGAGTGGTAATATTTTGATTCTTGCGATCTTCGAACATGAAGTTCCAGTCGTATGCTGGATCAGGACTTTTTATCCAGTCTCCTTTCTGATTGATAATCCAGAAATTCTTGTTAGCCTTGCCAAAGGCTTTTTCCAATTGGAGTAAGAGGTCCTCACCAAGATAGTTGATTACAACAAAACCTAGCAAATTTTGCTTATTGTCTGTTAAGCGACCAACTATTCTCATCACCGAGCGATAGGGTTTTTCTATCTGTCCCTGTTCAACATTAAGATCCAAAGGTGATATGTAAATAGAGTCGTTATGCATATTCATGGCATTTTGAATGTAATAACGATCGCTTTTGTTTTGCAATTGTTCAGGATTAGTGGTGTGAATTAATCCACTGAAATTATCAATCCGGATTTTTTCCATGCCACTCTCATCGAGTACACGCAACTGATAATAGATGCTGGTTCGCGTACCCATAAAAGCGGCTAGCTGTTTTGATAATCTGCCGGTAGCTGAAAAACGTTCTTCTGATGATTCGAGTTTTATCATATCGTTGATAAAAGCCAGGTCGTTAATTGCCCAGCTAAGACGAAATTTCATTGCATCAAAAGCATCATTAACAGCCACCTTGGCATCATTTTTAATGACTTGCTGTTGCTGATTTACGCTGCTTAGATGGTTAAAACTGACGGCTGCTGCGACTAGGAGCGATATAGGTACCCACCACAGCAGTGTTCTGTCGATTATTGAACGTTTTAATTTGGCGTTTTTGTCTTCTGGCATCATTATAATCTGTGATATAGACGGAGTTTTCCTTTTTTTGCAAAATTATAGAGAAGCAGAGAAAAATTATTTATCAGGAAATTCGGAAGTTACCACTTCGAAATCCCTGATAGGCATTGGATTATGCCTGTGACGGCTATTGGATTAAATATTCAAAATATTGATTTATAAAGAAATTATGCCTCTTTTGATAGCATATCTAACGAGCGAGGGTAAATCCTTCAAATCGAGTTTTTTCATAATTTGTGATCGGTAAGTCTCAATAGTCTTGACACTCAAATCCATATCGTAGGCGATTTCTTTGGTGGTCTGTCCTTCTGCCATGCGACGCAACACCTCAAGTTGTCGATCAGTAAATTCAATCTCTTCCGGGCTATAGTCCTTGGAAGGCGTTAAAGCCATGGAAGATACCGCAGAGGAAAGCCAGACATTGCCGGCAATAACAGACTTTACTGCCAATTCTAGCTCATCAGGTGTGGCATCCTTAAGCAAATATCCCATAGCACCTAGGCTCATGGCCCGGGCAACATGTTCCTCATTGGCATGCATAGAGAGCATAAGAATTTTAATATCCGGCATTTCATTGTGAATCTGTGCAATTGCTTCGAGACCTGACATCTCTGGCATATGGATATCCATGATGACCAGATCAGGGGTGAGATCACGACTCATTTCCAGTGCCTGCAGGCCGTTGCTTGCTTCAGCAATGATTTCAAAACCTTCGATGTCCTGAATCATCATTGAAACACCGGCACGCACCAGTTTGTGGTCATCAGCCAGCAGAATCTTATATGGCATTGGTTTCCCCCAGTAACCTGATAAGGATTGATATTGAACAGCCCTTTCCCGGAGCTGTTTCAATAGAAAATTCACCCTGCATACTATAGGTTCTTTCACGGATACTTCTCAAGCCGTAATGTGACCCGGTCAAACTTTTATCAATGATTTCTTCAGCATTAAAGCCGACTCCATCATCCGAAATCTCAAGATTAATTGCATCGATGGTATAGATAATATTGATATCTATCAGACTGGCATCAGCATGTCTTAATGTATTGGTGATTGCTTCCTGAATAATGCGGAAGCAGTTAAGTTCAATTTTAAGCGGTAAGCGAACATTACCGAGATTTTCGTTAAAAATGTATTCAATCTCTGAGGATTGTTGCATGTTTTTCAGATGCCAGCGGAGTGCTGCGGTGAGACCAAGGTCTTCGAGTTGTGGTGGGCGAAGATTATGTACGATGTAGCGTACGCTTTGTAAAAGCTCGCGGGTAATTTGAGAAGCAATATTCAATGGTTTAGTCGTGGCCTCTGAATGTTGCGGAATTTTACGGCGCAGCATTTCAAGATTGATGTTCAATGCCGTCAATAACTGACCAATCTCATCATGTAATTCCTGTCCGAGACGGCGACGCTCTTCCTCGATGGCATTTCGATCCATCTCTGCACGTTTTTGCTCACTATCGAGTAACTGCTGTTGAGTGGTTTTATACAAAGTAATATCGATTGCCACACCGACTATTTGATAAACCCTGCCCTGCTTGTCTGTAAGAGGATACCCTTTAGCTTTGATCCAGCAGATTGAGTCATCAGGCCGAATAACGCGATATTCGGGAAAATCATAGACATCCATTTTGGTATTGAGATATTGCTGAATTTGTATTTCAACCTTGCTACGGTCATCAGGATGTAAGTGATTCAACCAGTCTAGCGGATTATGATAGAGAGATTCTACGCCTTGTCCCCAGATTTTTTCGTAACTGGGGCTGACGTAAAGTACTTTTTGCCAGTCAGGTGAAATCAACCAGAAAACATCTGAAATATTTTCTACCAGTTTCTTGAAATGTTGCTGAGATTCTCGGATGAGATGAGTGCGTTCTTCAAAAATTCTCTGCGCATTATTCAATATCCAGATGCGTTTATCGTCGAGTTCTTCGAGTTCGGCATTTCGACTCAGAATCTCTGTCTCGAAAAGAACTTTTTCAGAAATGTCATTAATAGAAACAATCCAGTTTGGTTTGCCCATTTCAAGAATTGGCACTAAATTGATTGAGACTGGAATATTGTGCCCATCTTGGTGAATAAGAGAGAGATTGCTTGAATCAATCCAGAGTGGGAGGACATTATCGATTTTTTCGGGAAATTCCTCTGGTAACTGCTTGCTTAACCCCGGGATGAGCATATTTACCGATTTGAGTATGACTTCATAAGGCAGGTAGCCACTAAAATCTTCCAAGTCATGCGCCGCATGAGTGATAATGCCGTCCAGATTAATTTGAATCACGGTTTCCGGAAACTCAGCGGTAATCAGTGATGACAAAACACGGGTTCTGTCAAGTTCGATAGTCAGACTGTTGTTACGAATATTTTCCTGATAAAGAATAGAACCGAGCTTTATGGACTCCTCCTGTAATGACTTTAACTGCTGCTGTCGTCTAGCTAACAGATAACTCAGATAGCCGCTTATCAGTAAGATAAAAATTACACCGGTGGCTATACGGGTATATATATATTTGCTGGATTGCTCAAAGAATGCAGGGTCTTGGTCTACCAGAAATATTAATGGCATATCCAAATTGTCAGAACTAGCCGAGGCAAGATGTTGCCAGAAAAGATTATTTTCCTGTGTTGCTATTTCGCCGCTGCTTGATGTGTAAATTTGCTTATAGGCTGCCGGGTACTGTGTATTAAGTGAGAAATCATCAAGCTCCTGCAAAGTACCGTTGATGAGATAGGTTTTGCCTGATTGCAGATCGCTGAGCATGAACTTGACACCCTCTAAGCCAACTGCCGGTTGATCTTCAAAAAAAAGGCTGGCGGAAACTTCTATCAGAATATAAGCAATGTGATGTTGATTATCAAAATCGGCATGACTATGTCTTCTGAGCAGCAGTTGAAAAACCACTTCTGATGTACCAATGCTTTGAAGCCGGCTTAGAAAAAGCTCTCCATAATCCAAGGATGATGGCAAGGATTGGGTAAGTTTTTTTTCCGAATGGATCAAAGCCGGATTATTGAATACAGTCTCGACCTTCACTCCGGTTACAGAATCCTGATAGGCTTCAGCAATAGGCTGTCTATGGTCATTGAGTAACAGAATACGTCGATAATAGACATTGCTTCGCAATAGATAAGCAAGGTCTGAAGAATAAAGATCAGGTCTGAGAATATTATTGTGTTTGTCGATAAAATGATTGAATTTTTGCACTTTGACCAGGTGCAGATAAGGCAGTAATAGTTCGGTTTGTAATTGGTTTGTCAGTTTAGCCATATGCAGGCTGATATTTTGCCGGTTATGATTTTTTTCGTAGTCATAAATCATGTTACCGAGGATAACTGACATGCTAATGACAATACTGGCAAAAAGTACAAAATAAGCAGCTATAGACCAATATATACGGGAACTGCTACTTTGTGGATATGTGCTTTTAATCATGCCTTAATAAAATCTAACTCATCATTGATGCAGTATAGGCGCTGTTATAAGCAATTTCACGATAATCCTTACAGTAATTTACTGCTATAATAAATTCATCAATCGGGCTATCTGTTAAACAACTCACTAGTTTATGACCACCACTGCTAAACCTCTGATCCTGCTCATTGATGATAATCCTGATGATGTCTGCTTGACAGAAGTCGCTTTACGCAAGACCTCTATTGATTTCAATATCATTGCGATTGAGTCTGCCTCGCAGGCGCTGGAATATCTGACGGGTAATACGGATAAAAACGAAAATAACGACTATCCCAGACCAGACTTTATATTACTTGATTTGTATCTGCCACCTGCCAACGGCCTGAAAATTCTGCAACAAATCAAAGCAAACCCTCAAATTCGTGATATTCCGGTGATAATTTTCACCTCGTCAAATAATCCTGATAGCGTAGAAAAATCTTACTCATTAGGGGCTTGCAGTTATCTGAAAAAGCCAACCAATTTTGATGATTTTGGCGAAATAGCTATCTCTTTAGGTCTATATATTGTGGCTTATGCGCCGGTAAATATGACCAATAAGGCAATCACAATGAAACATTGGCTTCTCATTGATGAAGAAGAGGTTTTTGCAAAAATTATGCAATCCGGATTGATACGCCATCAGATAAAAACCCATTTAAGCTATTCAGCGGCTGAAGCACTGGATTACTTGCGCGAGTATCAACCTGATGGAGTGTTATTGTCTACCGGGTTGACTCGGGATAATGCTGATGAGACTCGCAGGAGCATTAGTCATATATATCCTGATCTGCCAATCATCATGATCAGTGCAGAAAATGAATCACAGGATGCATCTGTGCTGTCTAAACCGGTTAACTTCAGTGAATTACTGGATCGACTCGCGAGTTTATCAGCATAAAATTAGCAGTTCGTTAGGTACTTTTCCGCAAAAGAATCAGGCTCGATAGGTTTTGAGTAGTAATATCCCTGCCCAAAATCGCCATCCATACCTTTAAGAATATTTTCCTGCTCAACAGTCTCGATACCTTCGGCGATAATTTGTAGTCCCAACTGATGAGCCATAACAATAATTGCATGAGACAAAGACTCTTCACTGGTTCCATGATCGAGTTTCTGGATAAAACATTGATCAATTTTGAGGTAATCAATATCGAATTCCTGCAGGTAAGCCAATGAGGAATAGCCGGTACCGAAGTCATCAATAGCGACCTGAACCCCAGCTTTGGAAAAACGTTTTAATCGTTCATTGACGACGGAATCGTTTTTCAATAATAAACCTTCAGTAATCTCAATGACGATGTTTGAACCTTTAAGGCCATATTGCTCGATAAGATCCAGCCAGTCGTCACTATTTTTGTCAGTGCTTTTCAATTGTACCGGTGACATATTGATACTTAGCTGAAAATCATCCGGTATTCGATGTTTCCAGTTAGAGAGTAATTCGAAAGTGTTTTTAAAAATCCAGTGACCGATGTCTTTGATAACGCCGGTTTCCTCGGCAATCGGAATAAAATCAGCAGGACTAATCATACCTTTTGTCGGATGAATCCATCGTAAAAGTACTTCAGCCTTGTGCACCTTGCCGGTTTTAAGATTAACAATCGGTTGTATGTAAAGCCGGTAGTTATTTTCTGCAATGCCCTGCCTGAGTTCAGTAGTGACTTCTTTTCGCAGCATGGATGCATGCTGTAATTCAGGTGTGAAATAGGAGAAACGATTTTTGCCTTCGTTTTTAGAGACATACATTGACTGATCGGCATATTTGAGCAGGTCGGCGGTATTGTCAGCATCTTGAGGAAAGTTGGCGATACCAATACTGGCGGTAACAAATACCTCTTCGCTGTTGATGCGATACTCCTTGCCTATGGATTCAATGATTTTGCTGCAAATCTTGTCAACATAAGTGGTTTCATCAATGTCGGTAAGAATGATAACAAACTCATCTCCGCCTAAACGCGCAACAATGTCAGCATTACGCATTAGCGATTGCAGGCGCTCGGCAACTTTCTGCAGCAGGATATCGCCGACATGATGTCCTAAGGTGTCGTTGACTTCCTTGAAACCGTCGAGATCCAGAAACAGAATCCAGATTGCAAAACCATCCCGACGGGATTGTTTGATTTCCTGGTTGAGCAATTCGTAGAAAAGTTTGCGATTCGGCAAACCTGTAAGATTGTCATAATCAGCTTGCTGACGAATCAGATGTTCGTTTTCACGTTGACTGGTGATATCACGACAAGCACCAATCATGCGCGTCGGTTTTCCAAGTTTGTCATAACGACATATCGCGTTATTTTTTAACCAGCGTAGTTCGCCATTTGGCAGATTAATACGAAACTCAACATCAAACGTTTTTTGATGCTCAATAGCTTCCTTCCAGACATGATGAACCTCTTGATAGTCATCTTTGTGAACCAGTGATTCCCAAAATGCCAGATTACCGCCGAAGCTGGATTCGGTGATGCCATGCAAGCGGTACATCCAGTTATCCCAGATAAGATCATAGCTTGTCATGTCCAGATCCCAGATACCCAGACCGGCTGAATCGGCGGCCAAAGCCATGCGTTCGTTAATTTCGTAGAGATCGGATGTGCGGTTTATGATCTGCTGTTCGAGTAGCTGATAGGCCTCTTGCATATAATTTTCTGCAAAATGCAGGTCTGAGACATCGGTGAGCGTGAGTTTTATAATCGGATTTTGCGGGTCCTCAAAATCAATTTTTTTGGAAATTCGCACCCAAACTGTTTTGCCGATTTTTTTCAGCGCAGCACTCTGCATTTCTGTTTGGAATTTTTTGTCAGAATCCGGGCTTGCCAACATTACCGCTTTACTCTGCCAGTCATCTTGGCTGCCGGTTGTGATTAAATCAGAGAAACTGAGTCCGATAAGCTGAGCTCTATCGGTTTGCAGCAAGCCGCACATGTTGTGGTTACAGTCGATGATATTGAGTGACTTATCCAGTTCTGCGTACGCAACAGGCAGATCCCGCAGTGTGTGTTTATTTGACAGTTTGGCAATATCAAGTTCCTGATTGACCTGCTGCATGGAGGTTTGCAACCTGGATAACTCGTTTTTGATAGAGGAAAAACGATTTTTCAGCGAGGCTATCCAGAAACTCAGAGTGATACAGATAAGATTGAGACCGATATAGACGTCAATATTTTCACTGGACAGCGGGTCCCTGAGATTTTCAAAAGGCGCAATTGAAAACGACGCTGCAAAATACCAGGTAGTGGTAATCACCAACATCAACAAAACCCAGATAGCGATCCCCTGGAACAGCGTTTTTGTGATTCGAGAATTCAAAATAATTCCGTCGTTAAGTCTTGAAATTTGGCATTATTATTTCGCCTAATGATAGACGGTTTAAGCATAAAAATCGGAAAAATTTTAACAAATGAGCAATTTTTTTAAGGAATCTTTTACTCGATGCTATATTAGTATTGAAAGACAAATACAAGTTTAAGGATTTTAACATGAATGCAAATGTTGGTGGAATCGATCGTATTTTAAGAATAATTGTTGGAATTGGCCTGATTGCCTGGACATTTCTGGGTGGTCCGGTTTGGGCCTGGATTGGCGTTGTGCCTCTTGCAACGGGGCTATTTAAATTCTGTCCTGTCTACCCTCTGATTGGATTGAATACCTGCGGGGATAAGTCTGCAGATTCCTGATGATTATTCTCAGACATAATCTGTTCAAATTAACATTCGCGGCTATGGGTTCGGTATTTTTAGCCGGCTGTTCAGATGTTTACCAGCAAAATCTACCTCCTGTAAAACAGATTCAGATACAGCAAACTGTAGAATTTGAACCCGGTTATACCCGGGTTTTTATTCAACAGGGCAAAATTAAGCGGGGTTTTGATCATTACGACACCAATTGTAATCTCGAAATTCGTCGTAAAGACAGCGAAAACGCTCAAACCATTGAGCCCGGCACTTACCTTGTCACTGGGATTCGTGAAACACTAGAGCATGTCGTCAGCACTTTCCCAAAATCTGAAACTCAAATTGCCGGCATCGGAATCGGTTTGAATTTTGGCAACTTTTCCATTGCCTCAGGCATATCCAACAGCCCTTCCTATATATACCGCGGTTATCATTTTAATTTGTCTGGTGCCGACAACAACCTGATGCGTCTAAGCTGCCGAGGGGTATATGACACCCCGGCCAATGCTGAATTACCGGCATTAAAAGACATGCGTCAGGCGTTGGGAGACATCGTCATATTGCAGTAGCGACGGGTTTTGCCCATTCACCAAATCGGGCTTTCGTGTTCTAATAATAGAATTATGGATATGACTGTTCAGGAACATACCGATTATGCAATCAAGCAGCTTAAAGATCAGGCAACAACAGCCCGATTAGTAGGCTGGAAACCCCACATGGCTAAATTATCCTGTGAGCACGTCAAACACCTGCTTCGCCATCATATTATAAAGTTACCTCGTAATGCTGCTGGCGTCAGATGTCAGATGGAGTTATCCACTGGCAGGCTATCACATGATTCTCATCGAATGATTTGTCAGCTAATTTGACTATAATCATTGTTGATTGCATTATTTCTAAACTGCTTAATGAACTCGAAACTCGAAATTTCTTCACGTGATGGCAAGACCATCATCAAAGTATCAGGTCAGTTCGACTTTAATACGAGTCGTCAATTTTTAGAGTATATCCCTGAATTGATTGATAAAACGGCAATCCTGATAGACTTCAGTGATTGTCATTATCTGGATTCATCCGGCCTTGGATGTATCCTGAAGTTGAAAAAGTCCCTTTCCGATCATGCTGCTAAAATCGAATTTTTTGGCTGTAACGAAAAAATACTCAATGTTATGCAAATGATGAAAATAAATTAGGTAGCTTATGGAATATAAAGTCGTTATATATCAGGAAAGTATGTTGGGCTCATTATTTTTTGGTGGATCAAAGGTAAACCCTGTCAGATTTACCGAATTTCTTAATGACAACGCTGCAGACGGCTGGCGGGTTGTCACCATGGAAAAAGATATTCGCAGAATGCTACTTTTCTGGAAACGTGAAGCCTACATTGTCATTATGGGGAGAGGTGAATGAAAGTTGCATCCTATGTGTCGATCTTAATGATTGTTGTCTGGACGATACTCACGGTCCCGATGATCTGGGGAACTGAACTGATACCTTTCGAGATGTATGTAAAGGTCAGTATCTCCATGCTGCTGATTGGCGGTGGCATCATCATCATTGCATTGATTGCCCGAGAGTACATTTCAGAAAATAAAATGAAGAAAGATAAGTTTCTCGGTTAAATGTCTTTGTTTTTTTCCTCTGAAAAGACGTTTTGCAGGGCTTTTTCAGAGGCCGCAATTGGACCGCTGGTCAGTAGCGGTGCAGCATCCAGATCTTTGGCATTCATCATTTCAGCTATCCTCTGCAGTGAAGATAACAACTGCATCTGTTCCCAATCCTGAAGTTGTTTCAAGCGGTTAGCAAAATCAACCTGTAATAACGGAATGGATTGTGCGATTAGACTTTTGGCATGCTCGGTTGCCTGCAGATAGATTTTCCGTTTATCAATATCGTCACGCACTCGAGTCAATAGTCCCCTGCTTTCCATACGTTTAACGACATCCGTTACCGTTGCCTGACTAAGGCTGACTCGTTTTGCAAGTTCACTTCCGGTAATATTTTCCGAGCGGATAATTTCTGTCAGCATCAATGCCTGTGGCCCGGTAAGACCATGACTACTGACAAGATGCCTGGAATGCTGATCAATAGCCCGTATGACTCTGCGCAGGGAAATCAGAATTTGCTCAATCAGATCAGAGTCAGCCATGATAAAATTTTCCATATAAAAGCCATTACAAATGCTGGAATTAATCAGCAATAGGTATGTCTTAAGTTTTCGATAACGCTTGCATACAAGCCGTAATTAACCTGCGAATATTAGTTTATGTCAGAACAAAATCAAGAAACCCATTCCATGGGCAAAAGGATGACAGCCCTAGCCTGGATAATGGCATTGTTGGTGCTGACGATGGTGTTTAACAATTATCTCGAAAAAAAGAACAATCCTAACCGGAATCTTGCAATATCCGACCATTCTGCTCAGCAGGTTACCTTGAAAATGAATCGTGCCGGGCATTATCTTGCACCGGGGTTTATTAACGGCAAAAAAGTCAGCTTTCTGGTTGATACCGGTGCTACCGATGTTGCCATGCCTCTGGCTGTAGCCAGAAAGCTAAACCTGCAATTACAGGCAGGAGGTATCAGTCAGACTGCCAGCGGTATCGTTCATACTTATTTAACCCGGCTTGATTCAGTGAGAATCGGCGGGATTGAACTTAATAATGTCAGGGCTTCGGTTATTGAAGAAATGCCGGGTGATGATGTCTTATTGGGTATGAGTTTTCTGAAACATCTGGAGTTAATCCAGAAAGATCGTAACCTCACTTTGAGACTTTAAATCATAACGACAATCTTCTCATGGATGTGTCATAAGAAGCGGCGTCCCAGATTTTCTCAAATCGTCTGCACAGGTCCTTGGCCGTTCGCGGTGAGTCGGTTTGCAATCGGGCAGCTACACCCGTAGCACGAGGCTGGTAGTAGTAACTGCTTTCATCAATAACCAACCAGCTCTCCGCTAGACTTTTATCATTGTCATGACAGATTTTTAACTCGATACGACTCGGTAATCGCTGAATCAACTCAAGTAAACGATGCTCCATCTGACGCAGTTTTTCAGAACGTTTAATCAGAATGTTCATGTGACACGCATGATGGCGAATGACCGCCTGTTTGCAGGACTCAATAAAATCAATCTGATCGTAAAGATCCGGTTCCAGCTCATCACTAAGCAAATAAATTCGTCGCCGGGCATTACTGACCAGATGCGTTACAGCCTGTTGCCGTTCAGCCAGATCTGTCAGCTTTTGTTCATCTGAAGCCATGATTATCCTGTTTAGAAGATTTAGGTATGATGTTATTTTTTTAAGAAAATAATTGCTACGATGGATTTAGACAAATTAGCCGGACGATATGCCAACGAATTCAAGACAACCCGGGCTGAACTTATGCAGGCAGCCCTTGAATTGCGCATGCAACAAGCCTATATCACGGCTGCGAGAAAAAAATGCCTGACAGAAGCATTAATCAATTTTCTGAAATTTGAACGCGATCAGTATGGCTTGCCTATAGATGCCATCATCGCAAAAAAACTGCTCAAAAAAATCAAAAATACCAGTTTAACCGGCACCATAGCCAGGGAACAGTTTCCTGGAGATAAATTGCCCGCTGGGAAAACTGCAATCAGCGAAGAGCAGATTGCTGCTGTCTTGCGCAATATGCAGCAGATTAGTCGGGTTTTTGATACACATATCGAGGACTAAAACGTGCCTTGTATTCAGCTCATCCCTCTTTTGAATATTTCGGACATAAAAAAAGCCGGATGCTTATCACAAACGGCTTGATTTTAAGATTGGCGGAGAGCGAGGGATTCGAACCCCCGGTAGTGTCGCCACTACGTCTGATTTCAAGTCAGGTGCATTCAACCGAACTCTGCCAGCTCTCCGTAACAGCCGCGTATATTAACTGAAATTGTCTCGAAAACAAGCCTTTTGCCTTAAAAAAACAATATGTTTTATCTATTTGAAAGTTAACATACAGCCATATAAGATCGTGAGAACTAAAATTTTATCTGACTGTCTGTTTTACAGACATTTAACCCAATATGGAGATTTCAATGAATCAGACTAATGTTTCAATAGCTCGATCACCGGAACAGATTCTTTCGGCTAATAAAGTTCTTAAAAATACATATTTACTGTTATCAGCCACGCTGGGTTTCAGCGCCTTGACGGCGATGATCTCAATGGGCATGAACATGCCGCCAATGACTTATATGATAGCGCTGATTGCGTCTATGGTGCTGGGTATTTTTGTATTACCCAAGACAGCTAATTCAGGCACTGGTATTGGCGTAATCTTCCTGATTACCGGCTTGATGGGTTTTGGACTGGGTTCAGTGCTGTCAATGTATCTGGCTCTGCCTAAAGGTCCTGAAATTATTGCGACTGCTTTCGGTGGTACCGGCATTATTTTCCTCGGTCTTTCTGGATACGCCCTGACCTCCAAACGTGACTTCAGCTTCATGGGTGGCTTCCTGTTCGCCGGTATGATGGTTCTGGTCATCGCCATGCTGGCTAACATTTTCTTTGAAATGCCCGCGCTTTCTCTGGCTATTTCTGCAGGTGTTATTCTGGTGATGAGTGGTTTTATTCTGTTCGATACCAGTCGTATTGCCCGCGGTGAAGAAACCAACTACATCATGGCGACTTACGGTCTGTACCTGAGCATCTTTAATATTTTCATCAGCCTGCTGAACCTCCTGACTGCTTTCAGCGGTGATGATTAATTCATATTTAACTGACTAACTAAAATGAAACCCCGTTTTACGGGGTTTCTTTGTTTTATAAGGATGAATGATGGACTGGATGAAAATTCTTGCCGCTGTTGCCGGCGTCATGATGCTTTTTTATCTGTGGCCGGCTTATAAACATTGGTCACAAAACAGCCCCGAAGCCAAACCGGGAGACTGGCAGGCGGTTATTTTTGCTCTAGGCGCAGTTATTTTATTGATTCTGTTACTGATTTCGGTTGTTCAGTCATAGCCTAACTGACTAAATCACCTCTAAACCACCCATGTAAGGTTTGAGAATATCGGGAATATGAATATTGCCGTCTTTATCCTGATAGTTCTCAATCACCGCAACCAGTGTTCTACCAATAGCCAGACCTGAACCATTTAATGTGTGAACCAGTTCGGGTTTGCCTGTCTCAGGGTTGCGCCAGCGGGCTTTCATACGACGTGCCTGAAAGTCTTCGAAATTTGAACAGGAAGAAATCTCTCGGTAAGCATTCTGGCCCGGTAACCAGACTTCGAGATCATAGGTCTTAGCCGCTGAAAAGCCCATGTCACCGGCACATAAACTCATCACACGGTAAGGCAGCTTGAGCTTTTGTAAGATGCTTTCAGCATGCCCCGTCAACTGCTCAAGTGCATGATAGGAATCATCAGCTTTGACAATCTGAACCAGTTCCACTTTTTCAAACTGATGTTGGCGAATCATGCCTCGCGTGTCTTTACCATAGCTACCCGCCTCACTTCTGAAACAGGGCGTATGCGCGACCATTCTGACGGGCATCTCCGCATCGTTAATGATTTCGTCACGAACAATATTGGTGACCGGTACTTCTGCCGTCGGAATCAGGTAGTAACCTGAATCGCCGGTCAGGCCAAACAGATCCTCTTCAAACTTGGGTAACTGTCCGGTGCCATATAACGAATCCCGATTCACCATAAAGGGCACATACATTTCGGTGTAACCATGATCCTGCGTATGGGTATCGAGCATGAACTGTTCAAGTGCACGTTGTAAACGAGCCATCGGTCCGGAAAGTACAACAAAGCGCGACCCTGTCAGCTTGGCGGCAGTTTCAAAATCCATGTAGCCTTTAGGCACTCCCAGATCAAAATGTTCTTTGGCATCGAAATCAAAATCAGCCGGCGTTCCCCACTTGCGTATTTCAACATTTTGTTCTTCACCGAGTCCATCAGGTACAGAATCATCAGGCACATTTGGCATGCCCAAAAGCAGGTCATCAATTTCAGTCTGTAAAGTTTTGAGTTTTTCCTCGGATTCAGTCAATTTGTCACCTAGTGACGCAACTTCATCGAGTAGCGGTTGAATATCAAGGCCTTGAGCTTTGGCTTTACCAATGGATTTGGAACGCTGATTACGTTCGTTTTGCAGATTCTGAGTTTCAACCTGTAAGCTTTTACGCGATTCTTCCAGACGGTTAAATGTGTCTTTGTCGAGTTGATAGCCACGACGGGCTAATTTCGTGGCAATAGCATCCAGTTCCGTGCGAAGACGTTTCGGGTCGAGCATGATGAAGTCCTGTTAATTAATGGTGACGGGCCAGCTAATCATGTGGCCGGGCTTCACCATGGTTTGCAGATCGTTAAAAATAGCCCGCATTTTATCGGCTGTGTCGAAAAATTCGAGCGTTATCGGTAAATCATTGCTTAATGCAATAAGATTCGCTGAATGTATTTGACCGGATTGACCAAAACCCTCAATGCCTCGAAAAGCCGTCACGCCCTTGACGTTATGAATATCATGCAGAAAATTAATGATTTTCTGTAGCTTGTCATCCTCAGATTCACTGAGATAAAGCCGCACAGCAATACCGGATTGAAAGTCGTTAGTCATAATATTCTTGCCAGTAGCACACCTAGCCATGCAGCCAGCAGGCAAAGAACAACACTCGAAAGAATATTGAGGCCTGCTTTAAGATAATCAGCCTGCTGCAGTAACGTCAGCGTTTCCATTGAAAAGGTTGAAAAAGTGGTAAATGAACCTAAAAAACCAATTAATATCATCGATCGCCATTCGCTTGCTGAAGAGAAACGTTCGATAAATAAAATAAATAACAGACCCATTAAAAATGAACCGGCAACATTGACGAACAATGTGCCATAAGGAAAGTTACGACCTAATAAATGATAGACTGCATGAGATGCAAAAAATCGTGATACAGCGCCAAACGCCCCTCCGGCAGCGATCACAAGTATTTGATTAAACATTACTTATGTGTAATCAGATCGATAAACACAGCAATTAAATCATCAATTACATCAGCAGATTTTTGCGGGTTATCCAAAAACTCCTTAATCACCGGATAATCTTTTGCATTGAAGCGATTGATTTTCTGAAAGGCCATGCTCCAGGATTCAAAAAACCGTCCTGACACGTCAGCTTGATCGATAATCAATACATCTCTATGTCTGTCATCGCGCTGGATTTTATTATACAGCGCCATGACATTTTCTTTACTTCCTTCAAGGAACTGAACAAAGTTACCATCCATGTAAACCAGCATGCCGGTGACATCCAGTTTAGCATTGTTTTGCTGCGCTTTATCAAGGATCTCATGCAGATCATCATTAGATAAATTACGACTGGCAGAGCTAATGTATAACAAACGAAACATGTTAAATGGGACCTCTTCCTCTTATGTTTCCTTACGGTATTTAAAGTCCAAAGACTTAAGATAACGTAGTTTTTCAGCAATTTTTATTTCCATTCCACGTGAAACAGGCTGGTAGTAGTTTTTTTCTCCCATTTCATCAGGAAAATACGTTTCACCGGCAGCATAAGCTTCTGGTTCATCATGGGCATAACGATACTCATGGCCGTATCCGAGCTCTTTCATTAGTTTAGTCGGTGCATTACGAAGATGCACAGGAACATCTAAACTACCATAAGCCTGTGCATCAGCCATTGCCATTTTATAGGCCATGTAAACTGCATTACTTTTGGCCGCTGATGCCAGATAAACAACCGCTTGAGCCAATGCCAGATGACCTTCAGGACTGCCGAGACGATGTTGAGACTCCCAGGCATCCAGCGTGATGGTAAGAGCGCGAGGGTCAGCATTGCCAATATCCTCGGAAGCCATCCTGACCAGACGTCTTGCAATATATAAAGGCTCACAGCCGCCATCAAGCATGCGACACAACCAATACAGTGCGGCATCCGGGGATGAACCTCGCACACTTTTGTGCAATGCTGAAATCTGCTCGTAAAACAAATCACCCTTTTGGTCAAAGCGACGCTGACTCCCACTGGCAACCTCGACAACAACCTGATGCGGTATTTCGCCGTTTTCATGAAGATCAGCAGCAATTTCCAATAAATTTAAGGCTTTACGGGCATCCCCGTCGGCTGCTCTGGCAAATATCATCAAGTCTGCTTCACGGATTGACAGTGATTGTCCACCAAGACCGCGTTCTTCTGATTCCAAGGCTGTTTTAAGGATCGCAACCAATTCTTCGGCTTCAAGCGCCTGAAGTTTATAAACCCGGGCGCGCGACAGTAAAGCATTATTCAGTTCAAAGGACGGGTTTTCTGTGGTTGCACCAATGAACAAAAAAGTACCATCTTCGACATGCGGCAGGAAAGCATCCTGTTGCGACTTGTTAAAACGATGAACTTCATCGATAAAAAGAATAGTACGTCTGCCCTGCTCGGCTTTGATTCTTTTGGCCAGTGCGACGGCATCCCGGATATCTTTAACACCTGACAAGACAGCAGACAGGCTATGGAACCAGGAACCTGTCTGATTTGCAATCAAACGCGCAAGGGTTGTTTTACCGGTACCCGGAGGGCCCCATAAGATCATGGAATGCAGATGATCACTGAGGATGGCTTTGCGCAGAGGTTTATTGTCGCCAATGATATGCTGCTGACCGAAATACTCATCAAGTGTCTGCGGTCGCATTTTATCTGCCAAAGGTGTGAAGTCCATTTCAGGCAGCAAAAACATATCATCAGTGAGATCTTCAGTCACTTGTCAGAGACCTTTAGTAATCGTTGAGAAAATCAAAACCCTGACGCTGATTAAACTTAAAAAGATCTTTATCAAGTTCAGGATTACGCTCAATATCGTAGAACTGAAAGCGGGTGATTTGTCCAAGCTGATCAGTCATTTCCATGCGTCTTAAATTGTCACCCAGAAAAGCCAGCAAGACCCTGACAAACTGACTGTCCTGATCTTTAGGGATGAGCTCAACCCAGGCCATATTCTGGGATTCACCGATATCAATAATTTCAAAACGGTCCTCAATATTACCCTGTTTGATCAGAATACTAGCGGGAGTACCTTTAAGTGCGCGTTCTTGTGAGATATAGGTTATCTGTTCTAAATCTTCATCGATTATGTAAACCGTATCACCATCGGCGAGAATTTGTTTGGGCGTCGGCTCAAAATAATCCCAGAGAAATTTTCCCGGCCGCGAGACATGCAAAGTTCCCTGAAAACGTCCGCTTGTGCCATTTTCAACATCCAGTACGGATTGCTCAAATTTGGCAGACAGTGTTGTTAAATCATTTAAAAACAGACGCAGTTTTTCAGGACCATTAGCCGCTGATGCCGATAAAGAAAAAACCACAGCAAAAGCTATTAAAACCAATCGAAATAAATAGTTAGTCATTAATTTACAGGCGGTGGCGCCAGAACTTCACGGTTACCATTAGTTTCCGGTGGAGTCACGATGCCGATACGTTCCATTTCCTCTATTAGTCTGGCTGCCCGGTTGTAGCCGATTTTTAAACGTCTTTGTACGCCGGAGATTGAAGCACGTCGACTTTCAGTGACAATTTTTACCGCTTCATCGAACAGGGGATCCATGTCTTCAGTATCCACACCGGCTGCATCTGCTGATAGACCCGGAATGGCCTCGGTTGGTTCCTGAATAATTTCGTCGATGTAATTCGGCTTGCCCATTTGTTTGAGTGCTTCTACGACGCTGTGAACTTCTTCATCGGAAACAAATGCCCCATGCACACGCAGTAAGGTATTGCTGCCATTTGCCAGATACAGACTGTCACCACGACCTAGCAGTTGATCAGCGCCCATCTGATCGAGAATGATGCGTGAGTCGGTTTTTGATGATACCTGGAAAGCCAGACGTGTGGGTACGTTGGATTTGATCAAACCGGTGATCACCTCCTTACTGGGACGCTGCGTAGCTAATAACAGATGTATACGCGCGGCACGAGCTTTAGCAGCCAGTCGGGCAATCAGTTCTTCGACTTTTTTACCGACTGTAGCCATCATGTCAGCAAACTCATCAACAATGACGACGATGTAAGGAATCGGTTGCAGATCTTCCGCTTCCTGCTCACCTTCCCCCATGTAAAGCGGATCGGGTTTGAAAAAGGGGTCTTTGATAGGTTCGCCGTTCTTGATCGCATCACTGACTTTTTTGTTGTAGCCGGCAATATTACGCACACCTAAGGCACCCATCAGCTTATAACGGCGTTCCATTTCCATGACACACCAGCGCAAAGCGTTGACGGCTTCTTTCATGTCCGTCACCACCGGTGTCAGCAAATGCGGAATATCCGAATAGACGGACAATTCGACCACTTTGGGATCAACCATGATCAAACGAACATCTTCAGGTTTGGCCTTGAACAACAAACTCAGAATAATGGTGTTGATAGATACGGATTTACCTGAACCGGTAGTACCGGCAATCAGACCATGCGGCATTTTTTCAAGATTGGTAATGACCGGCCTGCCACCAATATCTTTGCCCAACGCAACGGTGAGTTTGGATTTGGATTTGTCATACTCCTCAGACATCAGCACTTCGCTGAGATAAACTGTTTCGCGAACCTCGTTGGGTATTTCTATGCCGATGACAGACTTGCCGGGGATGGACTCGACGACACGCACACTGGTTGTCGACAGCGCCCGGGCAAGGTCGGTAGAAATATTGGTGACTTTACTGGCTTTTGTTCCCGGAGCCAGCATCAGTTCATATAGCGTGACAACCGGTCCCGGACTGACAGCTTCCACATGAGCTTCTATATCAAATTCAGCCAATTTGCTTTCAAGCATCTGAGACATGGCTTTGAGCGATTCTTCAGAATGTTCGTAGGTTTTTTCAGGCGGAGGCTGCAAAAGAGCCAGGCTGGGTAATTCTGAATTCGGTTCGGGTTTGAAAAGCGGTACCTGACGCTCTTTTTCAACTCTGACGCTTTTCTTGACAGGTTCAACAGGCGCAGCAATGGTCGGCGGTTTACGCTTTTTCTTTTTCTCGACCTGTATTTTGACGTTTTCCTCGCGTTTTTTCTTCATCTGCCTGGCATCACGCATTTCATCGTACTTGGCAACCAGAATCTGAGATTTATCGATCAGGATCAGCGTCCATTCACCCAGGCGATCCATGACCGTGAACCAGGAAATTCCGGTAAACAGGGTCCAGCTGCCCAGAAACACAGCAAGTAGCAACAAACTGCTCCCGGTTTGACTGAATGCCGAAACAAAGCCGTCCTGCAGGGCTTTGCCGATGATTCCCCCGGGACCTTCGGGGAAATGGCCGCCGAAAGCTTTTATGTGCATGGCAGCGAGCGTACTTCCTGCCAAAACTGTGAGTAAAAAGCCGCTCCAGCGAAGAGAAAACACCCAGTAATTGATACTGTCATCTGGGTTGCGCTCTTTGAAGACCAGCCAACCACTCCAGATAATCATCACCGGCAGCAGATAAGCCAGATAACCGAACAGACTGAGAAAAACACTGGAAAACCAGGCACCTGTAGAGCCACCTAGATTTTCCGGAGTCTGTCTGGGACCAATGTAATTCCAGCCGGGGTCGAAAGGCGAATAAGATAAAAGCGAGAGAATAAAATACAGCCCCGAGGCGATAATCAGCCAAAAAGCCAATTCCCGCAGACGATGATGCACATGTAATTTTTCAGATGGCACTGTAATACTTCAAAAAATGGATGAATTAAAAAAGCTAAATTGTTATTTTGATTAGAAAAAATTAATAACAATTGTATTTTACTGAATTATCACCCATGTTGAAAGAGCACATCTCATTTAAGCGCCGGATGAACTACCTTGCCGGCTTCAATATTAATCCCTGCCAGTAATCCTGCATGACTATGTAATTGCCCCTCGGCAATCGCCATTACATACGGAGCAAGCTGGGCAGATAATGCCTGTGAAGCGCTTTTTGGAACAGCTCCCGGCATGTTGGTTACACCGAAATGTAAGACTTCATGCTTGAGGTAAGTCGGGTCACGGTAATCGGTTGGATGAATGGTTTCAATGCAACCACCCTGGTCTACAGCAATATCAATAATGACACTGCCTTTTCCCATACTATGTACCATCTCGTCACTGACCAGAACTGGCGCCCGGCTGCCCGCTACCAACACAGCGCCAATCAGCAGATCAGCATTGGCTACAGCCTGATGCAATTGTGCAGGGTTCGGCATCAAGGCCGTTACATTGGGGTAACGTTTCTGCATGCCTGCCAGTTTATTGGCATCGAGATCAAAGACGGTGACATTAGCCCCCATGCCGGCAACCACATCGATCGCTTCCGCACCGGCATTACCGGCACCTAAAACAACTACATTGCCCCGCTCCGTCGTTGCAATACCACCAAGCAAAAGCCCTTTGCCTCCCATGGGTGCCTGTAATAGATGGGTGCCTATCTGACCGGCAAGTCGACCGGCGATAAGACTCATCGGTTGCAATAAAGGCAAATCACCTGATTGTCCGGTAACGGTTTCAAAGGCCACGGCAGTCAGACCTATGTCCTGAAGTTTTTCTCGCAGTTCAGGTGCCGGAGCCAGATGCAGATAAGAAAACAGAATATGCTGCTGTTTAAGTAAAGCCAGATCGGCTTCAACGGGTTCTTTGACTTTGACAATCAGTTCAGCTTCAGCAAAAACATCAGCGGCTGATTCACAAATAGTGACGCCGCTATCGACATAGAGCTGATTGGAATAGCCGGATAATTCACCGGCGTTTGATTGTATAAACACTTCATGTCCGGCTGAGACCAGCTGAGCGCAATGATGTGGCAGAAGACTCACCCGACCTTCTCTGGGTTTTATTTCTTTGGGAATGCCTATACGCATAATGAAGCCTTAAGATTTAGCAATAATATTGCTATGATCTGCCTGTCTTAAATTTCATTCAACCCATTCATTTTGGAGATTTTTCATGAGTGATGCAAAACATGTCCGCTTGTTGATTCTTGGCTCTGGACCGGCTGGTTATACAGCGGCAGTCTATGCTGCTCGAGCAAATCTTAATCCTGTGTTGATAACCGGCATGGAACAAGGTGGGCAATTGACCACCACCACTGAGGTGGATAACTGGCCTGGCGACAATGAAGGCGTTCAAGGACCCGAGCTTATGGATCGCATGCTGAAACATGCAGAGCGTTTTGATACGGAAGTTATCTTTGATCACATCCATACTGCTGAACTGACTCAAAAACCTTTCAAGCTTACCGGTGACTCCGGCGTCTACACCTGCGATGCCCTGATTATTGCCACCGGCGCATCGGCGATGTATCTCGGGCTTGAGTCAGAGACGGCTTTCAAGGGTAAAGGTGTCTCAGCCTGTGCTACCTGTGACGGTTTTTTCTATCGTGGCCAGAAGGTAGCGGTAATCGGTGGCGGTAATACCGCTGTTGAAGAGGCTCTTTACCTGTCGAATATTGCCAGTGAAGTTGTATTGGTTCACCGCCGTGATAGCCTGCGGTCTGAAAAGATTCTGCAGAATCAGCTTTTCGAAAAAGCTAAAAACGGCAATGTCACGATTGAATGGAACCATACTCTCGATGAAGTGCTCGGTGACAATACCGGAGTGACCGGAATGCGCCTGAAAAGCACCCTGGATGGTTCTACCAAAGAACATGAGTTGACCGGTATTTTTGTAGCCATCGGCCATAAGCCAAATACCGCCCTGTTCGAAGGCCAACTCGATATGGAAGGCGGTTACCTGAAAGTTAAAAGTGGTACAGCGGGTAATGCCACACAAACATCTATTGAAGGTGTTTTTGCCGCCGGCGATGTTATGGATCATGTTTATCGTCAGGCTATCACCTCAGCAGGTACCGGTTGTATGGCGGCTTTGGACGCTGAAAAATACCTCGATGCTTTAGAACAAGGCTAGTACCGGCTTTAACCTAAAGTACCTTCAAGCACGTAGGCGTGAATGATCATCTTTTGCATGGCATTCACGCCTTTTAGTTTTATGCCATAGTTAAAGACCGGTTTATTGTTAACGCTTTTGCTGGCTTCCTGATAGTTGACTTTCATCACTTCGCCGGCCATTTCAAGTAGACGGTCTTCTTTGTCGACATTCAGTTTCATGCGAATTTGCAGAAAATCACCTTTTTGAGCGATAGGATGACGCGTGGCAATCTTGGTGCCTGTGGTGCTTAAATCCAGAATTAGTGCTTCTGAAAATTTATCCTCGGGTTTAGCCAGATTTCTTACCAGCGCAGCTTCTTTGGTGTTGACCCTGCTGGCATTTCGGACCGAGGAAATTTCCAGATCATTAGGGTAACTCAGGTGCAGATGAGGGTAAGGCACCAGCGAGGTTTGCATGACGCGGCAACGAAAGCCAATCGCCATACTACCTTTGAAAATACGTGCTATCAGTACCTTGTCGTCTTTGAGGATAACGGTGCGACCATTGACCTCGGGATTAGTCACAATAATGTTTTTGCCCGGCAAATAACCGATTAACCTGACTTTATATCGCTGATTGTTTTCGCCACTTTCCTGTTGTAATTGAATGGTAGTACCGACAGGAAGTTGAAGTTCATCTTCAATCATGTTTATTTGTTGTCTGAAAATTATATTTTTATAGCGGCCGAATTGGCTGTAGCTTTATGTTAACTCATATCCAACCTTTTGATATCGCTGACAGCTTCCCGCCGCTCGATAAAGCCAGTAAAGATCCTAACGGATTATTGGCTATCGGTGGAGATTTGCAACCCCAAAGACTGCTGGCTGCTTATCGGCGAGGCATCTTTCCCTGGTATAGCCAAGGACAGCCTATATTATGGTGGTCGCCTGATCCTCGAATGGTGTTGTTCCCCGATCATTTTCATATCAGTCGCTCACTTAAAAAATCGCTGAAACGCAAAACTTTCCAAGTTTCTGTTGATCAGGATTTTGCCGGGGTGATCAAAGCCTGTGCCCGGCCACGAGCTTATAGCGACGAAACCTGGATCAACGAAGCCATGCAGACAGCCTACATTGAATTGCATAATCTGGGTTATGCTCACTCTCTGGAGATCTGGCTGGATGAGAAAATGGTCGGCGGTCTTTACGGGATTGCACTGGGAAAAGTATTTTTTGGCGAATCCATGTTCAGTGTCGAAACCGATGCGTCAAAACTGGCATTCTGGGCGTTGTCTGTATACCTGCAAAAACAGAATGTTAAGATGATTGACTGTCAGGTGGATAATGATCATTTAACGTCATTAGGGGCTGAAAATATTCCGCGTAAACAGTTCGAGCAGATTCTGATTGAGCATATTCATGACATTCAACCGCAGACTTGGACACAACCGCGTATGGGGTTAATCGAATTTCTGGGCTTCGGCTAAATTTAATCGAGACTGATGCCTTCCGGGATAGAAAAACCAGCCTCTTCACTGAGTCGTGTTAAGGGCAGATAAATCGGCATACGACTTACTCCCGAGCCTAATGGAATCATGCGTAATAAAACATCCATGAATCCGTCAGCATTAAGATCAGCATAGTCAATCGATAATAGGCGTAACCCTCTTCCCCTGAAATTGCGGTGACATTTGACACCCTCTTCGGTGAGATAAAGTTCTCCACGAAAAGCACCATTATAAAACCGGCAGGTTTCTACCGGCAGTTTGCCATCATGAAGATAGATTTCCAGAAATGGAAAAAATGCGGTTAACTTTAGTTTGCCGGGTGAAGCGGGTTTGCTTTTACATGTTTCAATGTCTTTTGGCATTTCTTGACAGCGTGACTCAAATGGCAAATCGGCTAATCTGGCATTATAGAAATCGTAGTCGGATACAAGGTCGCGGACTGCGTTGACATCTTCTTTTTGATGCAGAAAAGTCACATATCGACAGTCATTTATGATCTTTAACCATAAGGCTTTCTGCACCGCTTCATTCGGTGGCGTGCTACCAAACTTAACTTCATTGGTAATCTTTTGACAGTCCTGTGGAATACGGTATGAGCGGGGTTGCTGATTGGAAAATTTCAGTTCAACCGAGTAATTATGGACTTTTTTACCGGTACCGGGTTCTGCAAAATCAAAATGTTCAAAATCAGCCTGTAAACCTGAAGATATTAACAGACACAAAATAAAGCAGGTAAGCCGTTTAATTTTCATTGTTATGCTCCAGTCTGCTGTCACCATAAACAACCAGATTAAAACGCTTGCTGACATGACGTGATAAGTTATAAAAAAGTTTAGCACTGGTCATCGGGTCAAGGTTGGTGGCAGCATTGATACTTTCACGACTGATAATCAGCAAGCTGCATTGTTGCGAGGCAATGGCCTTAGACGTTCTCGGCATTTCAATCAACATGGCAATTTCACCGAAAATATCCCCGGTTTTTATGATTTCAATGACATCATGCTGATAATGGTCAATATGATGAACCTCAACTCTACCACGCAGCACCATGTAAATATTTTCACTATGCTGTCCGGGATTGAATATGACTTCACCGGCAGAAAAAGTGCCAATACGACTACCCAGAATAAATTTTCGAACCTGCCAGGGGCGCATATTGGCAAAAAGCTCACTTTTGGAAATGACCTCTTTACGCAGATTAACCGAAATCATATCCCATAAGGAAACCAGCCTCAGCGTTGAGATCATTAAAGGAGTGATCACAAAATCAGCGATGACCGCAGCAAACATTACAATGGCGCTTAGCATGCCAAACTGTCTGACCGGCTCAAAGTCAGACAGCATAAAAACCAGAAAACCACCGATCAGTGATAGCGATGTTGCAAATATCGGCAATGCCTCATTATGCAAAGTTGCATAGATTGCAGAGTTTTGATTGCGTTTGGTTTTAAGTTCATTGTTGTAGCGCAACATAAAGTGCATGGTGTCATCAACGGCAATGCCAATGGCAATGGCTGCAGCCATGGTTGTACCTATATTCAACGGTATCTCAAAATAACCCATCACTCCAAATAAGATAATAACCGGGAAAATATTGGGAATCGCAGCAATCAGTCCGACTTTCCAGTCAAGAAAAAGCATGGAAATAATCACGATGACGCTCAACAGTAAAAACATGATCGACTTTAGCTGACCATTGATCATTGAATCAGTCGCTGAAAGTGTCAGTATCGAATCGCCGGTCAGGGTAGCATTTAGTCCACTATCCAGTTCTGTTTCGATAAAATCATTGATCTGTCTGACAAGCTCACGTATCTCCGCTGTTGAAGACAAATGATGTCTAATCAGTATACGGGCCCGACTATAGTCTTCCGATACATACGAACGGACATGTTCATAATTCAAAAAAATCATCAACTCATTAACAATATCATCAGCTTCAGGCATTAACGGGTCGGGCAACTCCTGAAAAGCGGCATTGATCAGGGATAAATAATCGGCAAAAGAGGTTGATGATCGAATACCGTTTTGTTGATCGATAAATTCCTGTAACTGTTTAATTTCATTCAAATAACGGGTTTTAAGAAAGGTATCCTGAATGCCGGCGTCAATAATCACAGAGAATGATTCAAGCCCTGATAACTGCTGATTTACTTTTTCAAATGCCGTTCTGACCGGTGAATCCTGATTCAGACTGTCAATCGGACTGTGATTAATATTTATCCGGTTGATACCGCTGACTGCGAAGATCGATAAGGCGATCAGACCAATAAAAATAAATTTACGGTGCGTTTTTAAAAATATGAAATAAGTTTTTGAATGTTTGGATCCTAAATCCGGGGTATGGAAAAATGGTGTTTTGCCATCGAGCTTCCAGTCACCTGTAAGCCGTAACAAGGCAGGAATCAATGTAATCGTGATAATGAAATTAAACAGCAAACCGGTCGCAGAAAGGATACCAAACTGCCACAGTACTTCGATTTTACTCAGTCCGATGGAAATGAATCCAATGAAGGTTGTTATGAACGTCAGAACAATAATACCGCCCATTTTCACTGACATCTGAATAATGGCATCGATTTTATGCTGTCCGTTTAGCTGCGCCCGACGAAACTCCGACAGCAAATGAATATCTTCAGTAGAACCAACAATAATCAACAAAATCGGAATGATCGAGGTGACAACATTGAGCGGAATATTCATTGCGCCCATCATGCCTAAAGTCCATACAATACTGATAGTTGCTGTCATGACCGGTATCAGAATATCAACAAGCTGGCGTAACATTAGGAATAAACAGGCGACCAGCACGACGACCGCTAAAGGGAACAGCCCGCCCTGCTCGGCGCGTATTTTATCTGCAACAGCATTACGAACATGCTGATAGCCAATGCTGAAGACTTCGTGGTAATGGACTTTCAGTGAATCCGTAACCCTGTCGATCTGCTCGACGATACTCGTATCCGAATAATTATTCAGGTCCTGCGACAGTACAATGGCCAGTGCCATGGCCGTCTTATCATCCGCCAGCAAGGTGTGCCTGATAAAAGGATTCTTTGCCGCCTCGTTAACAATATCCTCAGCCTCTTCTAAGGTCTCAGGCAGTGATTCAGCAATAAAATAAGGGTCTTTATTTAAGTAACCTTCCAGAGTTTTCAGATAAGGTACACTAAATAAACTTTCTACACGGTCTATGAATTCATACCCTTGCAGTTGGTTAACCGCAGTTGCAAGCGCAGCTAGTTGAGAGGGTTTTACCAGGCTTGAATCCGAGAGGTATAACAGAATGACTTTTTCATCACCGAACTGGTCAGCAATAAGTTTGAAATAATCCCGCTGAGGATCATTTTGAACCAATAAATCTTCTGCCGAAATTTCAACTTCCACTTTGGATAACTGAGATGTCGCCAGAAGTGTGATCAACAGCAGGCTGAGGAGAACTTTCCTTGATTGGCGCAAAAATAGAAAAAGCAGATTGTGCATTAATAAAGCCTGTGAAGTTCCGCTGCACACAGCGAAGATTATTTGTGAAATATAGCAGTTAACCGCAAGAAATTTCAGAAAATTTACAATGAAAACCAGTATTCCACTTTACCTGTCGCAACAACAGGAATGCTCTTATCTTGATAACAGATTTGCCAGAAATGTTGTCTGTGATCCGGAAATGGATTTTGATCCCCTGATTTATGATCATTTGCTGGCAGAAGGTTTTCGTCGCAGTGGTTGTATGGTTTATCGTCCAAACTGTCAGCACTGCGAGGAGTGTCAAAGTTCACGCCTGCCGGTTAATGAATTTCGACCGAATCGATCGCAGAAACGAGCCTGGAAAAAAGTTGCCGGTCATTTGACAGTAGAAGCAAAACCCGCAGCGTTTCTTGAGGAACATTATCAGTTATATCAAAAATATACGGCTAATCGTCATGCGGACGGCGGCATGCAAAACTCCTCTCCTCAGGATTACATGAGCTTTTTGAGCTGTCATTGGGCAAAAACCTATTTTGTTGAATTGCGGCTGGATGGAGATCTGTTCGCGGTTGCTGTGACCGACCGTCAGCCTCAGTCACTTTCCGCCCTGTATACATTTTTTGATACCGACAAAGCCTCGATGAGCCCGGGTGTGGTGGCAGTGCTGGCGCAGATCGAATTAGCCCAGCGCTGGCAATTGCCTTGGTTATATCTAGGTTTCTGGATTCGCGAGTCCCCCAAAATGGCTTATAAAATCAATTATCAGCCATTAGAGGTGTTTCGTTCGGGACAATGGCTAAAAGCTCTTTCCGAATAATCAGCCTGTGTTATACTCCACGCGTTTTTATTTGCTTAAATTTTGCAGTATTTGTAATGGCTAAAGAAGATTTTATTGAACTTGACGGAACTGTGGTCGAAACCCTTCCAAACGCAACTTTCAAAGTTGAACTGGAAAACGGTCACATGGTAAATGCTCATATCTCCGGGAAGATGCGTAAGCACTACATTCGTATCCTGACCGGCGACAAGGTGAAAGTTGAACTGACTCCCTACGACCTTAGTAAAGGTCGGATTGTCTTCAGAGAACGTTAAGTCTTATCTGAGAAGGTTGCTGATCCCTAGAAAACGGGCTGGCATTTCTGCCAGACCCGTTTTTTAATGCACCAGTGCCGAATCATATTCGAAGACGATTTCCTGGTTGTCATCCAGGATGACCCGTACATTGCCACCCTCTTCAAGTGCACCAAACAGCAATTCCTCTGCCATAGGTTTTTTGATTTTTTCCTGAATCAGCCTCGACATTGGACGTGCGCCCATAAGCACATCGTAACCTTTCTCGGCTAACCACTTGCGTACAGTGTTATCGATAGAAATGGTGACTTTCTTTTGAAGTAACTGCTCTTCAAGTTCGAAGAGGAATTTATCGACGACAAAATTAATCGTCGTTTCATCCAAAGGTTTAAACTGAATAATGCTATCAAGACGGTTGCGAAATTCCGGCGAAAACATTTTCTTGATCGCTTCCATACCATCAGAAGTATGATCCTGTGAAGTAAAACCGATGGATGGGCGTGACATTTCCGAAGCCCCAGCATTCGTTGTCATGATAATAATGACATTTCTAAAATCAGCTTTTCGGCCATTGTTGTCTGTCAGTGTTCCATGGTCCATGACCTGTAATAACAGATTAAAGACATCCGGATGAGCTTTTTCAATTTCATCAAGCAGCAAGACCGAATGCGGATGTTTGTTGACCTGCTCGGTCATCAGACCACCCTGATCAAAACCGACATAACCCGGTGGAGCGCCGATCAATCTTGATACCGTATGGCGTTCCATATATTCTGACATATCGAAGCGAATCAGTTCGAGACCCAGCACACGGGCCAGTTGACGAGTGATTTCGGTTTTACCAACACCGGTTGGCCCTGAAAAAAGGAACGAACCCACCGGTTTTGAATCAGTGCCTAAACCCGAGCGATTCATCCGAATAGCAGAAGTTAAAGCTTCGATGGCAGCATCCTGACCAAATACAACAGCACGTAAATCTTTATCAAGCGTTTTCAATGCCTCGGTATCAGTGACCGATACCTTACGTGGTGGAATGCGGGCAATCTTGGCAACAATATTTTCAATATCATTAACACTGATGGTTTTCTTGCGTTTTGATTTCGGTAGAAGCTGCATGGCAGCCCCGGCTTCATCAATGACATCAATCGCCTTATCTGGCAGATGACGATCATTGATATACTTATCAGCAAGTTCCGCAGCGGTTTCCAGCGCTTTTCGAGAGTATTTAACACTGTGGTGTTCTTCAAAACGTGAAATCAGACCTTTAAGAATATCGATAGTCTGCTCAACCGTCGGCTCATCCACGTCAATGCGTTGAAAACGTCTAGCCAGCGCCCTGTCCTTTTCAAAAATACCACGGAATTCATGGAAAGTGGTTGAGCCTATGCAACGCAAATCACCCGAGGCCAACACGGGTTTTATCAGGTTGGAAGCATCCATTACTCCGCCACTGGCAGCACCGGCACCGATGATGGTATGAATTTCATCAATAAATAAAATCGCTTCAGGACGTTTTTTCAGTTCACTCAGAACCGCTTTTAGGCGTTTTTCAAAGTCACCCCGATATTTGGTTCCAGCAACCAAAGCACCAAGATCCAGAGAATAGATAATGCCATTCTGAATAACTTCAGGGACTTCATTGTCAACAATGCGTTTTGCCAGACCTTCGGCAATCGCCGTTTTCCCTACACCGGCTTCACCAACCAGCAGTGGATTGTTTTTACGACGGCGGCAAAGTACCTGAATAGTACGTTCCAGTTCTTTATCGCGTCCGATCAAAGGATCAATGCGACCCTCAGCGGCGAGTTTGTTCAGATTGGTTGCGTAAGCAGATAACGGATTGGTATTCGCTTCTTTCTCAGGTGCATCAGGGTCGACACTGCTTTGTTGATCCTGATCCAGTCGGGCAGGATCGTCGCTGTGAACCTTGGAGATTCCATGAGAAATGAAATTAACCACATCAAGGCGCGTGATGTCCTGCTGATCCAGAAAATAAACCGCCTGGGATTCCTGCTCGGAAAAAATCGCCACCAGAACATTGGCACCGGTAACTTCTTTTTTACCGGATGACTGGACATGGAAAACTGCTCGCTGCAGAACGCGCTGAAACCCTAAAGTGGGCTGGGTTTCGCGATCATCACCTTCCGGCAATTTCGGCGTGGTTTCTTCAAGAAACTGGATAATGTCCTGACGTAAACGCTCGGTGTCTGCGCCACAAGCTCTTAGGACTTCAGCGGCTGTAGGATTATCTATCAGGGCGAGCAAAAGATGCTCGATTGTCATGAATTCATGCTTTCTATTACGCGCCTGCGTAAAAGCCTGACTTAGCGTAAATTCAAGTTCTTTACTCAGCATAAGCAATGGACTCCTCGTGGATTGCTTTAACTATAGAACAATATTTATGTCGCGCTTATGCTTCTTCAAGCGAACACATTAAAGGATGATGGTTATTACGCGAAAACTGGTTAACCTGCTGAACTTTGGTTTCCGCGACATCCCGGGTGTACACACCACACACGCCTTTACCTCGGGTGTGAACATCGAGCATCACGCGTGTGGCTTTTTCCTGATCCATGGCAAAAAAAATCTTTAATACCTCGACAACAAATTCCATTGGCGTGTAGTCGTCATTCATAAGAATGACTTTGTACAAAGGTGGTTTTTTCAGTTTTGGTCTGGCTTCCTGTACCGCTAGACCATGGTCATCATCAAATTCGTTGGGATCCGACATTGTGTTACTCATTTAAAACATGACAGCCTTCAGGCAGATGATTCTATTCTGACAATTTGTGCGTTCAATTGACAGCACATAGAGCATTTTCCACGTAATTCCAAGCGGTTTTCAGTGAGTGGAAAATGTCTGATGATTGATTTTAGGCGATGCTTGGCCTTAACACCGGCTTGCCAGATTTGGCATCTAAAAGCCCATACTATGCTAAAGAACTATTTAAGAAATTTATTATATTAAATATTTATAAGTATCTGAATACTAATGTAAAATTTCACAAATTAAGGCTATTAATCCTTTGACCGATCATAAAAAATAGCTATACTCCAATGACCTGATTAATTCAGGCGATAGCGTTATCAAAAAATAATTAAAGGATGGCGTTAACGAAAAGTATTACCAAACTGGAGGATTTTTTAATGGCAATAGGTACAGTTAAGTGGTTTAACAATGCCAAAGGGTACGGTTTCCTGACCCCTGAAGGTGGTGAACAGGACGTATTCATCCATTTCTCATCAATACAAATGGACGGCTACAAAACCCTTAAAGAGGGACAAACTGTCGAATACGAACTTGAAGAAGGGCCAAAAGGCCTGCATGCACAAAACGTACATGCGGCTAATGCCTTGAATTAGGCTGTACCTTCAGCCAAAGAAAGCCTGCTCTATTGCAGGCTTTTTTGTGTCCGCAATACGCGATCAACCGATAGCGTTAATAATCTCATTTAGTTTTGTCGAAGGACGCATAATGCTTTCAAGTGTTGCAGGTGATGCATGATAATAACCACCCAGATCGACACCGGCCCCTTGAATATCATTGAGCTGTTGCACAATAAGCATTTCATTAGCGGTCATGGCATCCGCGACCGGCTTGAAAATAGACTGCAAATCCTGATCTGCTGATTGTTCAGCAAGTGCCTGAGCCCAATATAAAGCCAGATAAAAATGACTTCCACGGGTATCGAGCTCTCCGACTTTTCTGGATGGAGATCGGTCATTATTAAGAATCAAAGCGTTAGCTGAATCGAGCGCTTTGGCCATCACCACAATTTTGCTATCAGCAGTTTTATGTGCGAGGTCTTCAAGAGACACAGCTATCGCCAGATATTCGCCTAAAGAGTCCCAGCGCAGATGGTTTTCTTTGATAACCTGTTGAACATGTTTAGGGGCTGAGCCGCCTGCACCGGTTTCGAATAAACCGCCTCCTGCCAGCAGTGGCACGATAGACAGCATTTTTGCACTGGTACCGAGTTCCAGAATAGGAAACAAATCGGTCAGATAATCACGTAGCACATTACCGGTTACCGAAATCGTATCCTGTCCAGCTTTGACTCTATCAAGCGTCTGCATGGTGGCATCAACTGGGGCAAGGATTTTAATATCGAGTCCGGCTATATCATGCTCCTGCAGGTAGTGATTTACTTTTTCGATCAGGTTGGCATCATGGGCGCGGTTATTATCAAGCCAGAAAATCGCCGTATTGCCGGTTAACCTGGCCCGGTTTACAGCGAGTTTAACCCAGTCCTGAATGGGTAAATCCCGCGTCTGACACATTCTCCAGATGTCGCCCTGCTCAACATCATGTGACATTAAAACATTGCCGGCTGAGTCAGTGACTTTGACTGTGCCATCGGCAGGGATTTCAAATGTTTTGTCGTGAGAACCATATTCTTCAGCTTTTTGTGCCATCAAGCCCACATTGCTGACATTGCCCATGGTTGAAACATCAAAGGCACCGTGTTGTTTGCAAAAATCAATGACTGCCTGATAAACACCTGCATAACACCGGTCAGGGATCATGGCTTTGGTATCATCGAGTTTACCGTCAGGTCCCCACATTTTTCCCGAAGAGCGCAAAGCTGCCGGCATAGACGCGTCAACAATGACATTGCTCGGAACATGCAGATTCGTGATACCTTTGTCTGAATCGACCATCGCCTGGCGCGGACGTTTGGCGTATATGGCTTGCATATCCTGCAGAATAGCCTGCTGCTGATCTTCCGCGAGTGATTTGATTTTATCTTCTACATCACCGATGCCATTTTTCGGATCAACCCCGATACTGGCGAACAGATCCGCATATTTATCAAATAAATCGGCATAATAGACGGTTACCGCATGGCCAAACATAATCGGGTCAGAGACTTTCATCATGGTGGCTTTCAGATGCAGTGAAAGCAATACATCAGTTTGCAGCGCATCATCAATTTGTTGTTGGTAAAAAGCACGTAACCGGGCCACACTCATGCGCGCTGAATCAATAATTTCCGCTTCCTGTACTGCAACAGATTCACGCAATATCTCCACACTGCCATCGTTCTTGTGCAGCGCAATTTGTAGATTGTCAGCTTTGCTCATCACATGTGATTGCTCGGAGGCATAAAAATCACCATCGGTCATACTCGCGACATGTGATTTGGAATCGGCTGACCAGGACCCCATAGAATGTGGATGTTTTTTGGCATATTCCTTTACAGCACTCGCCACCCGGCGGTCAGAGTTACCTTCACGTAAAACCGGATTAACTGCACTACCCAGGACTTTGGCGTATCTTGCTCTGATTGACTTGTCTTCTTCTGTCACGGCTTCCAGCGGATAATCCGGCAACGCATAACCCTGTTCCTTGAGTTCTGTAATAGCCGCTTGTAATTGCGGGATGGAAGCACTGATATTCGGGGTTTTGATGATATTAGCCTGAGGTGTTTTGGCTAATTCACCAAGGTAAGCCAAATCATCGGATTGCTGCTGATCTTCAGGTAACTTATCGGCAAAACTGGCGATGATGCGACCGGCCAGGGAAATGTCCCGGGTTTCTATTTCTACACCGGCTGTAGCGGTAAAGGCTTTGACAATAGGCAATAAAGAATAAGTTGCCAGCGCTGGCGCTTCGTCTGTCATGGTATAGATAATTTTGGCATCGGACATATCGTTAACCTGTAATTTAATTAAGTGGAGGATTTTGATTTAATAGCTCAATATTCTAGCATCACAGAGGCAGAGCTGAACCTTGCATGCAAAAAAAATCTACTGCAAAAACCTCATCATCAGCCAAACTGATCTTATTTAACAAACCATTTGATGTGTTAAGTCAGTTTAGTGATGACCAAAATCGACAGACGCTGGCCGATTTTATAGATATTCGGGATGTTTATCCTGCCGGCAGGCTGGATCGCGATAGCGAAGGTTTACTGTTACTGACTGACAACGGACGATTACAACATCAGATTGCTCATCCACAGCAAAAAATGTGGAAAACCTATCTGGTCCAGGTTGAAGGAGAGCCGGATCAGGAGGCAATCGACAAATTACAAAAAGGCGTCGATCTCAAAGATGGCAAAACCCGACCGGCGAAAGTTGAACTTATGCATCAGCCTGATAATCTCTGGCCTCGTCATCCGCCTGTGCGCTTCAGAAAGTCGGTCGCCGATCACTGGCTTAAAATCAGTATCCGTGAGGGTCGTAATCGACAGGTGCGAAGAATGACCGCAGCAGTCGGCTTACCTACCCTGAGACTGATTAGAATTGCGATTGGACAATGGTCACTGGATAAATTACAACCCGGTCAATTTGAAATTCATCATATTCCTGTTAACAACCCGGAGAAAAGAAATGAGTTGGATACCACACGTCACCGTCGCCACCATCACCGAAAAGGACGGTCACTTTCTCGTGGTCAGGGAAAAAATAAATAACCGCAGTGTTATCAATCAGCCTGCCGGTCACTGGGAACAGGGCGAAACACTGGTTGAAGCGGCGATTCGCGAAACCCTTGAAGAAACAGCCTACGACTTTGAACCTCAGGGAGTTGTCGGTATCTATGACTGGACAGTACCTGAAAATCCCGATTTAACTTTTTTAAGAATCTGTATCTTCGGTGAAGTCACTCGACATTATCCGGAGCGTAAACTGGATGATGGCATAGAAACGGCGCAATGGATTGGACTTGATGAATTACATCTTTGCGGTGATGAGCTGCGTAGTCCTATGGTATTAAACTGTTTTCTCGATTATCTGGATGGCAAGCGCTATCCACTGGACATCATCCAGCACGTTGCAGCGGGCGATGCGTTGCAAAGGTATTGATGACCTGATATGTCTAAAGGTAAAGTCATAATCGGTCTCTCCGGTGGCGTTGATTCTTCCGTTGCCGCATTGCTACTGTTACAGGCCGGCTGGCAGGTCGAAGCCCTGTTTATGAAAAACTGGGAAGAGGATGATGATGCCGAATATTGCGCCGCTGCTGAGGATTTAAAAGATGCCCAAAGCGTTGCAGAACAACTCAATATCAAATTACATACGGTAAATTTTTCTGCCGAATACTGGGACCGGGTTTTTGAATATTTTCTGGCAGAATACCAGGCCGGACGAACACCTAATCCGGATGTACTCTGTAATAGTGAAATCAAGTTCAAAGCTTTTCTGGAACATGCTTTGTCACTGGGAGCCGATTATATTGCCACAGGACATTATGCGGCTGTTGAACATTTATCCAATGAATCCAGATTATTAAAAGCGCTTGACGAAGACAAAGACCAGACCTATTTCTTACATAGGCTCAATCAATACCAACTGAAACATTCGCTGTTTCCACTCGGTCAGTTAAATAAACCCCAGGTTCGTCAAATAGCCACCGATGAAAACTTTGTCACTCAAAAGAAAAAAGACTCTACCGGCATTTGTTTTATTGGAGAGCGGCGTTTTCGGGACTTTTTATCACATTATCTACCGGCTAATCCCGGCGAGATCATTACTGAGGATAATCAGGTCATTGGACAACATCAGGGCTTAATGTATTACACTCTGGGGCAACGTCAGGGACTGGGCATTGGAGGTGTCGCCGGCACCGACAACACTCCCTGGTTTGTTGCAGAAAAAAACCTGCAAAGTAACCAGTTAAAAGTTGTTCAGGGACATGACCACGCATTACTGATGTGCAATTATTTAATGGCTGAACAATTGCACTGGGTGAATCAGACACCTCAACAAAAAACACTGCAATGTTTAGCCCGTTGCCGACACCGGCAACCCTTGCAGAGCTGTGTAATCAGTTTTGAGGGTGATACCTGCCGGGTCGACTTTGATCAGCCTCAAAGGGCGGCAACACCGGGCCAATCCGTGGTTTTCTACCATGAAAATGAATGTCTCGGCGGTGCCGTCATTCAATCAACCGGAAAATATTAACCGTGAATAAAACTGAAGAAGATCGAATTTTAGCTCTCGCCGGTATTTTTCAAGCGGCATACAGTGTTGATCAAATTGCCCGCAACGGTGTTATTGACAGTCAGGAACTACAAACCGCAGTTTTCAGTATTTTACAAACCGATGCAGAGGATATTCCTGCTGTATTCGAACATCGCGGGCATTTAAAAAGCGGACTTAAAACCCTGTTGAGCCAGATGATGGAAAACAAAACATCAAAAGTCGATATCACTCGTTATGCTCTACAATTAATGCATTTGGCCGCCAAATTACAAAAATCTCCTGAAGCATTGCAAAATCTTTCCCGCGGTATTGATATTGCCAAAGGCAGGGCTGAAACATTTGGTATGACACATATCAATCTGCTTTCACAACTGGCTGACCTGTATGTTGAAAATATCAGCAATCTGTCATCTCGAATTATGGTCAATGGTGAACCGGTACATCTTAACAATCCGGATAATGTCAGCCGCATAAGAGCGATTCTTCTGGCCGGCGTGCGCGCTGCCTGGTTATGGTTGCAATGTGGAGGCAGAAGACGCCAAATGATTTTTTCCCGCAAAAAAATTTATCGCCATGCGTCTGAAATGCTGGAAAAAATAAAGGCCGCAGAGGATTAAACCACTGCAGCCTTGAGGGTCTGAGATGACGCTAGCGTCGTCGCTTTATGCTGCAACCACGGGAATGACTTTGTCAGCTACACTTTTATATTCCTCAATTTCATGGAAATTAAGGTAGCGATAAACTTCATCAGCCATAGTCGCTAAATCACCAACATGCTGCATGTATTCCTCAACAGTCGGGATTTTACCGATAATTGCAGCAACTGCTGCGAGTTCAGCCGAAGACAGATAAACGTTAGCGCCCTTGCCCAGCCGATTCGGGAAGTTACGGGTTGAGGTGGAAACTACCGTCGAATTATCAGCGACTCGCGCCTGATTACCCATGCATAAAGAGCAACCGGGCATTTCTGTACGGGCACCGGCACGACCGAAAATATTGTAATAACCCTCTTCGGTTAACTGATGAGCATCCATTTTCGTCGGCGGAGCAATCCACATACGTGTCGGAATCGAAGCACCGGATTTTTCCAGTACCTTGCCGGCAGCGCGGTAATGACCAATATTGGTCATACAGGAACCGATAAAGACTTCGTCAACCTTGTCACCGGCAACGGCTGACAAAGTGCGTACGTCATCCGGATCATTAGGACAGGCCAACAACGGCTCTTTGATTTCATTCAGATCGATTTCGATGATCTCTGC
>Ga0181576_10000154_pt1 | contig 45317 bp, 43 predicted proteins | sample 101ome_22_FD_132464 | JGI IMG/M metagenome (GOLD analysis project Ga0181576, IMG submission 132464) | Coastal salt marsh microbial communities from the Groves Creek Marsh, Skidaway Island, Georgia - 101412BT metaG (megahit assembly) | ecosystem: Environmental > Aquatic > Marine > Intertidal... | reverse complement strand
CGGTGTGAGCGCCAATGTTTTTGGCGCTGGGTTTCCCAAAAATTTTATTCCGAGTTTTAGTTGGGGTGGTGCAGGGAGTATGACCACCTATAGTTTGAATAAAGCCGTGGAAACCGCAAAACGAGTGATGATTCGCAGGGGCATTGAGTGGACCGAGCAAGATCAGGGCGTATTTGAAACCATCTTTGAGTCTTCTAAACCCTGGAGGCGGGACTAATTTTTGGGACTTAGCTTTTTTGTGTGTTTTAAAAAAAGAAAATTCTGGGCATTAATCCCGAGATCTTCCACGTTTTTTCGAACAAACCTTATGGCCATATCATAATATAAAGGCACAACAGGGGCCTGATCCATGATTTGCTCATCCATTTTGCGGTAAATTGCCCAACGAAGACTGTCTTGTTGTACGGTCAACGCCTTTTGGTAGAGGCTGTCAATTTCGGGTTTGAAAAAGTGCGTATAATTGGGACCGTTTGGCGTAAAATTTTGACTGATAAATAGAGAAAGATAGTTTTCTGCATCAGGGTAATCCGCCACCCAGCTGGCTCTAAAAAGCTCTAAACCTCCGGTATTTTTAAGTTGGCGAAGTGTGGAAGGAGGAAGCACGTCAATATGGACTGTGATTCCAATTTTATCGAGTTCCGTTTGCATGTATTCGCAGAGATCCAAATATTGGCTGTTCGTGCTCAAGCTCAGCTCAGGTCTTATTCCGGGATTAAGGCCTTTAAATGAATCTACCAATTTTTTGGCCTTACTCATATCATAAGGATAAATCGCTGTGTTTCCCGAACCTTTGAGTCCTTTTGGAATAAATCCTTTATCAGCCGAAAACCCAATACCATTGCGTAAATAAGTGATCATTTTTTTTCGATCAATGCCGTAGTTCACGGCTTGTCTAATCAGTTTAGATTGTATGGCTGCACCCTGTTTCTCTAGGTTAAAACCGACATATTCCGTATTTAAAAAAGGGGCCTTGAGCATATAGGCTATTTTGGCATAGTCGGGACTCAAACTGCCTTGTGGGGTTAAAAGAGCGTCCTTATAGGATTGATCAATGCCAGAGATGAAGTCTAGATTTCCTTGGGTAAATTCTAAAAATTCACTTTGTTTATCGGGCAAAAAACTAATGGCGACCGCTTCGAGATACGGTAGTTGTTGTCCCTTTTCATCATATTCAAAATAAAGAGGATTGCGCCTGAGCACTAATTTTGTGTTTTCAATCCATAATTTAAAGGCAAAGGGTCCCGTGCCTATTGGGTTTTTGCGGAAATCCTTTCCAAAATACGCTACTGCCTCGTGGGGTATTACAGAGCAATAACGCATGGCGAGTATGCCTAGAAAAGGAGGAAAGGCTTGTTTGAGTTTGATTGAGAGTGTACTGTCGTTTGACGCCCAGTAATGATCTACCTGCTGTAAGACCCAGCTGCCAGGCGCCGCCAAATTATCGTCCTTGAGTCGATCAAAACTATAAACAAAGTCAGCCGCAGTTACCATCCTGCTTCGTTTTGCCCCAAAGAGGTCATGCGCATGGAAGTACACACCATCCCTTAAAATGAAGGTGTACGTGAGGCTACTATCATTATAGGTCCAATGTTTAGCCAAATCAGGCTTGATATTTAAGGAGTCGTCTAGTTGAACGAGTCCATTAAACAATTGGTTGGTGGGCCAAATATTTTGAGGATTTCGGGCAAAAGCAGGATCGAGCGAACTGATATTGCCTGATTCATTATATCTGAAAATCGTGTCAGGATCACGCTGATCGAATTCGGTATTGCAAGAAAACAAGATCAAGGTCAAAAATAGACCCAAAGAAAGTCGCCAAAGAGCAGTCAAAGTGGTGTCAAAAGACCCTCTTGAGTCAATATGAAACCCACAGCCAGAGGCCTGTGGGTCTTTTTGATTATTATGTCGTATTTTTGCCAGCACTTGTGCTAAAATACGAGAATGATCGCTACCAAAAAAGTCGCTTTTTACACTCTGGGTTGTAAACTCAATTTTAGTGAGACCTCGACCATCGCCCGCGATCTCACCCAAGAGGGTTTCGATCGTGTCCCATTTGAAAATTTTGCGGACATCTACGTGATCAATACCTGCAGCGTTACAGAAAATGCAGATCAACGTTTTAAAACCATTGTCAAAAAGGCCCTTAAAAACAATCCTAATGCCTTTCTTATTGCCATTGGGTGTTATGCCCAATTGAGACCAGAGGAATTGGCAGAGGTAGAAGGCGTAGATTTAGTGCTTGGGGCTTCAGAAAAGTTTAATATTTCAGCTTATCTCAACGAATTATTGAATGATGGAACTGCCAGGGCCAAGAAGGCAGAAATTCATTCTTGTGCTATTGAGGATGTTGACACTTATGTGAGTTCTTATGCAATAGGGGACCGCACAAGAGCCTTTTTAAAAGTTCAAGACGGATGTGATTACAAGTGCTCTTATTGCACTATTCCCATGGCGCGCGGAATTTCCCGCTCGGACAAACTGGAAAATGTTTTGCGGCAAGCTCATGAGATAGCCCAAAGAGGCATTAAAGAAATTGTTTTAACCGGAGTCAATATTGGTGATTATGGCAAAGGCGAGTTCGGCAATAAAAAACACGAACACACTTTTTTAGAATTAATTCAGGCTTTGAACGGTGTTGAGGGCGTGGACCGGGTAAGAATTTCATCCATTGAACCTAACTTGCTTAGCCCTGAGATTATTGATTTTGTCGCGCATTCAGATAATTTCGTGCCCCATTTTCATATGCCACTTCAAAGTGGGAGCAACATTATTTTGGCCAAAATGCAACGGCGTTATAAACGCGAACTTTATACGGATCGTGTGGCTCAAATCAAAGCAGCAATGCCAGATGCCTGCATCGGGGTGGATGTCATTGTGGGCTTCCCTGGAGAGACCGAGACACTGTTTTTAGAGACGTACAACTTTTTAAGTGATTTGGACGTCAGTTATCTTCACGTATTTACCTATTCAGAACGTCCCGGTACAAAAGCGGCTGAACACTCAGAGGTAGTCCCTGCCAAGGTCCGTCAAAAGCGCAGTAAAATGTTGCGCGGTCTTTCGGTTAAAAAGAGACGAGCCTTTTACAGCAGTCAGCTCGGCAGCAGGCAAACCGTCCTTTTTGAAGGGGAAAACAAAAAAGGCTACATTCATGGCTTTACCCCAAATTATGTCAAAGTTAAAACGCCGTGGAATCCTGATTTAGTGAATACCTTGCATCAGGTAGTCCTGCGTGATATTGATCACGATGGATTGGTCCGTTTTGATTGGGTTGATCCTCTGACAGCAGCTGACTCCCGTTCACGTGCTCAGTCGAACAATATACCAGATACCATGAAGTTCTAAATGTTCATTCCGATCGGGAGGAGCGGCTTGTAAAGACGTCTGTTTTTCTTGAAAAAATGAGCAATTTCAGGGCTTGTAGGGACAAGACTGATGCCTCTGTTTTTGACTTCTTCAAAAACGGCCTTTATAAATATTTCTTTAAAGCCTTGATCCAAGAGTTCTTGACACATATCAAATTTGGTTAAGAATATTTTACGCTCTTGCAAGGCGTATTCAATTCGGGCCATATTGTCCCCAACTTCTAATTCAAATTGTCTTAAAAAAGTATTGTCAACGATTTCTACTTGGTCTCTCATAGTTCCTTATTTATAATGGCACCTCTAGGGCTAAAATTTTAGTATTGGCTTTAATTGAAATCTCAAGTGATTCGCAATCCCATATTCCAAGGGCATCACGGACATTCAGTGTTTGGTCTGCTAAGGTAGCAGAACCCTCGACGACCATTAAATAAAGTCCTTGGCCGGGCCCAGACAGTGAAAAAGAATAATTTTGGTCGGAGTCAAATTCTCCCCAGTAGAAATAGGCGTTTTGATGAATCCATAGCTGATCCTCTTTTGCTGAATCACGCGGCACAACAATAGGAGACAATTCATTTTTTTTAAGGAGTGAAGCAATGGTTTTTTGGGCGTAACGTGGGCTTACGTTTTGACGATCGGGAAAAACCCAGATTTGGAATAATTTAAGCGGTTCGGTGGTGCTGGCGTTAAATTCACTATGTGTCACTCCTGACCCGGCACTCATTACCTGAACCTCGCCCGGCATCACAGTGCCTTTGTGGCCCATAGAATCTTCATGTAAAACGCCTCCACTCAGGGGAATCGTTACAATCTCCATGTTGTCATGGGGGTGTTTGCCAAAACCCATTCCCGGGGCAATTGAATCATCATTGAGCACTCTTAGGGCGCCAAACTGAATGCGCTGGGGGTCGTAATAATTGGCAAAGCTAAAGGAGTAATTTGCTTTAAGCCAGCCGTAGTCCGCTGATCCTCTTGTGTTGGACGGATATAAAATCTTTTTCATAGTTTTAAGCGTTCGCGATAGGTGGTTTTCAAAAGATGATAAACAAAGACGCGAGACCACAAAGATAATCAATAAGGGACAAAGTTGAATTTAAATGGAGGTAAGCCAATAAAAACCCATGACATTAAACGTTTATTTGATTCCGGGAATGTCTGCTGGTCGGGAAAGTTTCGAAGCCTTGACTTTACCGGACAACTGCTCGGCTACTGTTATTCCATGGTTGCTCCCCAAGGCAAAAGAGCCGCTTGCTGATTATGCCAAAAGAATGTTAGTATCAGTAGATACTCAGGTGCCCTTTGTACTCATAGGGGTTTCTTTTGGCGGAATAGTGGCTCAAGAGGCATTAAATTTTTTAAGACCAAAGGCTCTTATTTTAATCTCAACCGTAAAATCGGATCTTGAAAAACCGTCCTGGATGCGCTGGGCTTACAAAGCTCGTATTCATAAGCTTTTACCTTATTATATTGCAGGACACTTAGCGCACAAACCATTACATATGTTGCCAGATTTATGGCAAAAGCGATGGAAGCAATACGATTATTATCTGCCCATGCGCCATCCAGAATACTTGTCATGGGCGGTCGATCAAGTTCTGAAATGGAAAGGTCCTGCCGATAATGCGGAGGTTTCATTATTTCATATTCATGGCGATTGCGACGATTTATTTCCGTTGAAAAACATTAAGGATGCCGAGGTGATAATCGGAGGGCCCCACATAATGATTTTGACTCATGCCAAAGCCGTGAGTAAGTTGTTAGCAAGAATTTGTCAAGAGTTTTAGATTCCGTTCACGATTGATTAATTTTAAGTCAAATTTTTTTGATTTATGAATTTATTCAAGTGGCACTATTTTATTTTATTGTTTTGTTTGTATGGAGTTTTTCTGCTGATTGCCCAGCAACAGGTGGTCTCAGAAGACAACTGGCCTAATACGATTGAAGACTTTAACGATAGCCATTGGGTAACGGCCCATCCTATTCCAACGGAAATGTCGTTTGCTGATGAGCCAGTACCCTTGCATAATCCAGACATACAAGAGCGTATGGATCGTGAAATTTTAGTCAATGCGTATTGGCAATCTAATGCGTTTTTACTGATGAAGCGTACCCATAAATTCGGTCCACTGATCGATTCAATTTTGGCGGCAGAAAGCGTCCCTCTTGATTTTAAATATTTAGCGGTGATTGAAAGTGGTCTTCAGAATGTCAGCTCGCCCGCTGGGGCAAAAGGGTTTTGGCAATTTATGCGCTCTACGGCAAAAGAATTTGACTTAGAGGTAAACGCTAATGTGGATGAGCGTTTTAATCTGGTTTTGGCCACACAGGCCGCCGCGCGCTATTTAAAACAAGCGCGTGATGAGTTTGGTTCATGGACTTTAGCGGCCGCTTCATACAATGCGGGGCGTGCAGGGATAAGACGTGAGCTAACGCGTCAAGGGGTTTCAAATTATTACGACCTCTTACTCAATGAAGAAACCAGTCGTTATGTATTTCGCATTTTGGCAGTAAAGCGCCTTTTGGAGGAACCTCAGCAGTATGGTTTTCAATATAACAGTGATCATCTTTATCAGTGGATTCCCACTCGAAAAGTTAAAGTTGATACAGCGGTCCGCGATTTTGTCGCCTTTGCCGAAAAATTTGGAATCAATTATAAAATTCTTAAGATTCATAACCCTTGGCTAAGGGAAGGACATTTGAACAATTCTTCAAGAAAGGAATACACCATCGATATTCCGTTGCCGGGATATTACTCAGCCCCATAATCAATAAACGTTAATCAATATAGATCTATGCCTTGATTTTCAGGATCATAGGATTTAATGGAAGCAACTTTTTGGGTAAAATACTGAAAAGTGTTTATTGTAAGAATCTTCATAGGGCAGGCCGTAATGATGCGTGAGTAAACGACTTACATTGATGATTTGTTTTTGATCGCTAAGCAGAAAGGTGGTCGGTAAGCCAAGGCTGTGCTTCATGCGCCTTATGATAAAACTGTGATCGTTTTCTTTTTCGTTGATAAAAAGTACCGTTATTTTGGGGTGCAATTTTTGTTTGATTTTACGAATGGTTTTTGTGGGCCCCTAAAACAAGACGACAAAGTCGATTTCATTGTAATTCTTTTGGACGATATCATTGAGTGCAGGAATTTCTCCGATACCAGGGGTACACCAATCAGCATAAGTAATTAAATACATGGGGTTTTTAAAGTGGTTAAGATCAATGCGGCGACCCCCGAATTTTCGTACCCTGAAGTTATTTAGATAGCTTCCCTGGACCACATGTTCAACTAAAGAATCAAACAAGAATTGCAGCCGCTGGTCGTCTTTCGCATATCGCGCCGCTCTAGAGGCCAGTCTGTAAGGGCGTATGTTCCTGCCAATAACTTCAGAGAAATATTCTATTTTGTCCCCATGCTGGCTGTGCAATGCAAGATTGACCTGAACAAGGTTCAACAGAAAAAAGAGCAATACACTTTGTCTAAAGCAGTGCATTTTTAGTGGGCTATGAGGTTGTTATCCACTAAGATAAGAAAAATGAATTACCTCATGCGTCCGCCGCGACCACCACGTGCAAATTGCTGTCTGGGCCCGCTGCCTTTTTTCATTTGTTGCTGCATCATTTTGATCTGATCCGTCAACATTTGTTGCTTGTCGAGTTTTTTTGCCTCTGAAAGCAGGCTTTCGGCTTCTCTTCTTCGTTGTTTTGAAAAAGCAATACCCGCAAGATTAAGTTTAACCATAGCCATATCGGCAGACATGCTCAATCCAAGTTTTTCAGCCTTTTTAAAATATTTTTCGGCTTCGTTCATGTTGGTTTGAGAACACATTAGCCCATTGAGATAATTATAGTATCCCTGCTGTTTGCGCACTAAAGCACCTTCAGGATTTTTAATTCGGTCGAGCCAAACCTTTGCTCCTGGAAAATCTTGTTTGCGTAATCTCAGAAATGCCAAAAGAATCATTTCATTTTTGAAATAGAGAAAAACAAAGACACTGGCTAGAAGTAGGTACATAATTCCATTGCCGATGTGGCCTTGGAAAAACTCCCATACAGACCATGCGACTATAAGCGCGGTGAGAACAAGTTTGATATTTTTATGAAACATAATTCAATTTTTAGTCGTGTCAACCTAATATACTCCATCGTATTAAGGAAGGGTTCAAAGGTAAAAATATTAGCGTATTTTACGGAAACACTAAAGGATAAATAGAGGCAAATAATTTGCTCATTGGATTTGTACAAGTTAAAAATCATTGTATATTTGCACCCGACTAAAATAAAGCCTGCACACGAGGCAGCTAAAACAGAAGATTTTAATAAGAGGAAATAATGAAAAGAACATTTCAGCCATCTAAAAGAAAACGCAGAAACAAGCATGGTTTTAGAGAGCGTATGGCTTCTGTAAACGGACGTAAAGTATTGGCTTCACGACGCGCTAAAGGCCGTAAGAAGTTGACTGTTTCCTCTGAACCGCGTCACAAAAAATAATGTTGATAAATCATAAATAAAAAAGGTGTTGTCTGTTGGCAACACCTTTTTTTTGTACCCTTCAAATTGTAATTTTATAACGGACTAACGCAGCTGAATTATGCCCAAAAACAAAGACATCAAATCTATTTTAATTATCGGCTCTGGCCCTATTATTATTGGTCAGGCATGCGAATTTGACTATTCAGGATCACAGGCTTTACGCTCTTTAAGAGAAGATGGAATTGAAACGATTTTGATCAATTCTAATCCAGCAACCATTATGACAGATCCCGTTATGGCTGATCATATTTATTTGTTGCCGCTGACCACGAAATCTATAGTCAAAGTCCTAAAAGAGCATCCTCAAATTGATGCAGTGCTTCCGACCATGGGCGGTCAAACAGCACTTAATCTTTGCATAGAAGCTGATGAAAAAGGAATTTGGAAAGATTTTGGGGTTAAGCTGATTGGGGTTGATATTGAGGCAATAAACATCACCGAGGATCGGGAACAGTTTCGCGAACTCATGTTAAAAATTGGGGTGCCCATGGCGCCACAAGCCACAGCTAATTCGTATTTGAAAGGAAAAGAAATCGCGCAAGAATTCGGTTTTCCTTTGGTTATCCGCGCATCCTACACTTTGGGAGGAGCAGGTGCGTCTATCGTTTATAAACCTGAAGATTTTGATGAATTGCTTAAACGTGGTTTAGAGATTTCTCCGATTCACGAGGTGATGATCGATAAGGCAATGATGGGGTGGAAGGAATATGAACTCGAGCTCTTGAGAGATAAAAACGATAATGTCGTTATTATTTGTACCATCGAAAATATGGATCCTATGGGGATTCACACGGGAGATTCAATCACCGTGGCTCCTGCAATGACCCTGAGCGATACGACTTTTCAGCGCATGCGTGATATGGCTATTATGATGATGCGCAGTATCGGTGATTTTGCCGGAGGATGTAATGTTCAATTTGCGGTAAGCCCTGATGAGAAAGAAGATATTATCGCCATTGAAATAAACCCACGAGTGTCCCGCTCATCGGCTCTAGCCTCCAAAGCCACCGGTTATCCTATTGCCAAAATAGCGGCCAAATTAGCCATAGGCTACCATTTAGATGAGTTAGAAAATCAAATTACAAAAAGCACTTCAGCGTTATTTGAGCCGACCTTAGATTATGTCATAGTCAAAATACCACGTTGGAATTTCGATAAGTTTGAAGGCGCCGATCGGACCCTCGGTTTACAGATGAAAGCGGTTGGTGAGGTGATGGGTATCGGTCGATCGTTTCAGGAAGCCTTACACAAAGCCACACAATCGTTGGAAATTAAACGAAATGGCCTTGGTGCTGATGGAAAGAGCTATACTGATTATGAGCAAATTATAGATAAATTAACCCATGCCAGTTGGGATCGCGTATTTGTAATTTACGATGCGATCCAACTTGGAATACCGCTAAGTCGTATCCACGAGATTACCAAAATCGATATGTGGTATCTTAAGCAGTATGAGGAGCTTTATCTTCTCGAAAAAGAAATTTCGACCTACACACTCGAAACGGTGCCAAAATCATTGGTATTAGAAGCTAAGCAAAAGGGGTATGGCGATCGTCAAATTGCACATATGCTTAAGTGTTTGGAGAGTGAGGTTTATCAATTGCGCGATCGGATGAATATTCAGCGTGTCTATAAACTCGTAGACACTTGTGCCGCTGAGTTCCAAGCCCAAACGCCTTACTATTATTCAACCTTTGAAAGTGATATTCGGACCCCCAATGGTGAACGATTTGTTGCAAACGATAGTCCGGTTACTGACAAAAAGAAAATCGTGGTTCTAGGCTCAGGGCCCAATAGAATAGGGCAGGGAATCGAGTTTGATTATTGTTGTGTTCACGGGGTTTTAGCTGCGTCAGAGGTGGGTTATGAAACCATTATGATTAACTGTAATCCCGAAACGGTATCGACCGATTTTGATGTTGCTGATAAACTGTATTTTGAACCCGTATTCTGGGAGCATATATACGACATCATTCGCCATGAAAAGCCTGAAGGAGTCATTGTACAGCTTGGAGGACAAACGGCTTTAAAACTAGCCGAAAAGCTGGACCGATACGGGATAAAAATTATTGGCACGAGCTTCCAATCGCTTGACCTTGCGGAGGATCGTGGCAGCTTTTCAAATCTGTTAAAAGAGCACAATATTCCTTATCCAAGATTTGGTACGGCCGAAACTACTGAAGAGGCGTTAAAATTAAGTGAAGAACTTGATTTTCCGCTTTTAATTCGTCCTTCTTATGTTTTGGGAGGGCAAGGAATGAAAATTGTGATAAACAAGCGCGAACTAGAAGAGCATGTCGTGGATTTATTGAGAAAAATCCCCAATAATAAGCTCTTACTTGATCATTATTTAGATGGTGCGATAGAGGCAGAGGCAGATGCGATTAGTGATGGTGAAGACGTTTATATCATCGGAATTATGGAACATATTGAGCCTTGTGGGGTGCACTCCGGAGACTCAAATGCGACCTTGCCACCATTTAACTTGGGTGATCTCGTGCTGCAACAAATTAAGGACCATACAGTTAAAATTGCAAAAGCCTTAAACACAGTAGGGCTTATAAATATTCAATTTGCGATTAAAGACGATAAAGTGTATATCATTGAAGCCAATCCACGTGCCTCCAGAACGGTGCCGTTTATCGCCAAGGCTTATGGAGAACCTTATGTCAATTATGCAACCAAATTGATGCTGGGAACGCATAAAGTCAAGGACTTTAAGTTTAATCCACAACTCGAGGGGTACGCGATCAAACAGCCGGTATTTAGCTTCAATAAATTTCCAAATGTCGACAAGAAATTGGGCCCTGAAATGAAAAGTACTGGGGAGAGCATATTGTTTATCGATAGTTTAAAAGACGATGAATTCTATGATCTCTATGCCCGAAGAAAAATGTATTTGAACAAATAATCAAATAAATGTACCCATTACGGTAGGGTTTTGACGGCTCTACGGGTTATAATACGAAAGAACAATTACTATGAAGAGATTTTTACAAATATTAGCCTTGGCGTTGGTAATAAATATATCCGCCAGTCTAAACGCACAGACCACATATAATTTAGATTGGGGTTTAAATATTAATGGTGCAGCCGCCTCGTTGACCATTGAGCCAGGAGACACGGTCGAATGGACTTGGGTCGATAATCTTCAGCACAATGTCGCAAGCACTGCTTCTGCGCAAGAGAGTTTTAATAGTGGATTGATTCAGGGTCAAGGATCAACATGGTCCTACACCTTTACTGAGGTTGGGGTGAATGAGTATGTATGTACCCCACATAGTTCTTCTATGTTTGGTACGATAACGGTTGAAGAGGCTTTATCCATTGACGATAAATTCGCGAGAAATTTATCATTCACGCTAAGTCAATCTACAAATCGCCTGCGTATTCAGTCGTTAATGCAGATTGATGAGCTCGTGATATACAACCTTCTGGGTGTGCCACAAACACGCGTTAACGTGCGTGATCAATACGCTGAAGTAGACATGTCGTCTTTAGTTTCTGGAGTTTATTTAGTTAAAGCGACCAGCCAAAAGGCTCAAACCACTTTTAAGGTTGTAAAGCGATAAACAAACTTGATCCATGGGACCTATGATTCTTTAAGGAATTTAGGATTCCTCCGAATCAGCATCCTGGGCCCGTCGCAATAATTTTTCATTTTGTTGTTTTGTGGCCTTGGCGCCTAGTTTTTTTAGTTTTTCGACGCGACTTACTAAGTTCCCCGGGCCGTTTGTGAGACGCCTCATGGCTTCTGAGTAAGAGCCTTTAGCGCGATCCATTTGATCACCTACCTTGAGTAAATCCTCGCTAAGTCGATGAAAGGCATCGTAAAGTCGCCCGGCCTGGGTAGCAATTTCTATCGCATTTTGTTGTTGTTTTTCATTAGTCCACATGCTGTCAATAGTACGTAATGTGGCCAAAAGTGTCGTCGGTGTGACAATGACGATATTTTTTTCAAAGGCACTGGTATACAAGCTATTATCGTGATTTAGTGCCAAGGCAAAAGCCGGTTCTATGGGTACAAAAAGAAGTACAAAATCTGGGCTTTCAATGTCGTATAACTCAAAGTAATTTTTGGCACTGAGTTGTTCGACATGCTTTTTGAGTGAATTGACGTGTTCTTTAAGGTATTTTAAACGTTCCTCCTCATCCTCACAATTGATGTAGCGTTCATAACTGGTGAGTGAAACCTTTGAGTCAATGATCATTCGTTTTCCTTCCGGGAGGTGTAAAACCACATCAGGAAGAAGACGCTGGCCTTGATCATTAGTAAAGCTCTGTTGTACAAAAAACTCACGATCGCGCTCAAGTCCACTCTTTTCTAGTACCCGTTCTAGAACAAGCTCCCCCCAATTTCCTTGAAATTTACTATCCCCCTTTAAGGCCTTGGTTAAATTGGTCGCCTCGCGACTCATTTGTTCATTGAGCTCGGTAAGTCCAATGATTTGCTGGCGCAAAGCCGCGTGATAATCAATATTGTCTTTATGTGTGGCTTCAACTCTTTTTTCAAACTTTTCAATTTTTTCTTGCAGAGGTTTGAGTAGGTGATCTAGGTTTTCTTTGTTTTGTTTGGTGAACTTTTCGCTTTTAGTCTCAAGTATTTTTTGGGCTAGGTTTTCAAATTCACTACTAAACTTTTTTTGAATCTCCTCTAAATCCTTTTTTTGATCGGCTAATTTTTGAGTCAATTGATCCACTGTAGATTCCGCGCGAATCAAGTCTTCTTTCAATAGCTCCCGCTCATTGCGATTTTGTTCTAGTTCCTGGGTTAGGTGCTGATTTTGCTGCTGCAACTGCTCAAGTTTTGTGCTCAGCGCAATATAATCTGACTTTCTTTTCAAATTCGAAAAGTAGCCCCCTAAAAAAAAGCCAGCCACTCCGATTAATGAAAAAAGAAATAACAACAATATATCGTTCATGGGGTATTATTAGAAATTAATGGTATGGAGGTAAAGATAATTAATCTGTGATGGAAAATCGCTTGGATTTCCGGTCAAAACGTACCAAGTCGCTTTGAAAAATTTTGTCCATCACCCCGTTATTGATTAATTCATCTGGGCTGCCCATTGTAATTGTTCGTTCAGTCACGCAAATCATCTGATCGGCTAGGTCTAGGGCTAACTCTATGTCATGTGTGGAGAACGCTATAGCTTTGTTGTGGTGCTGGGCCATATTCTTTAAAAGACGCAGAGTTTGGGCTTTATGGACCAGATCCAAATGGGTCGTGGGTTCGTCTAATAAAATGATTGGAGTGTCTTGCGCTAATGCTCGGGCAATTGCCACACGCTGCATTTGTCCGTCACTCAAAGTGCCGCATTTTTGATTGAGCAGTTCTGTGAGCTGCGTTGATTCAATGGCTCGCGCAACCGCATGGTGATCGTCCGGCCCAAGACTTCCCAGCCAATTGGTGTAAGGAATGCGTCCGAGTCTAACGAATTCAAAGACACTCAGATGTTGTGAAAACTCTTTTTTGGTCAGGACAAGGGCGAGATATTTTGACTGAATAAAATGAGAAACCTCAGCTAGAGGTTGATTGTCAATTAGAATTGTTCCGTCAATAGGGGCTAATTGACCTGAGAGTGTATTGAGTAAGGTAGATTTTCCCGAGCCATTGGGACCAATTATTGCGGTAAGTTGTCCAGGGACTAAGGTAAAATTGACCCCTTCGGCCAAAATTAAAGGCTTGGTAGATTTTTTATTATATCCAATTGATATGTTGCTGGCCGTTAACACGTTTTGAGTCGTCGTATATTTTTTTAAAATAAAAGGTTTTTTCGTCGTAGCAAAATCCAAATGACCACGGGAGCTCCTAAAATAGAAGTGATGGCATTAATGGGCAAGGTCATGCTGCTAAAAGGGATTTGCGCTACTGTATCACACAAAAGCATAATAATACTGCCCCAAAGAAAACTCGATGGGACCATAATTTTATGATCTGAGGAGCCAATAATTTGACGCACTAAATGGGGCACGGCCAGACCAATAAACGCAATAGGACCTGCAAATGCAGTAATACTTCCTGCTAAAATACTCGTGGCAAGAACCATCAAAAATGTACTCTTCCTAAGCGAAATCCCAAGGCTTTGTGCATATTGTGGTCCAAGCAACAGTGCATTCATTGATTTTAAAGATGCTATGGTGACCACAAGTCCAATGATCACGCTAACGAGCAGGATAATGACTCCGGTCCAAGTTAAATGGCCCAGGCCTCCAAAAGACCAAAATACAAACTGTTGCAGCGCCTCTGCGCGACTAAAATAACTGAGCACACTAACAATAGCACCGGTCAGACTGCCAAACATAAGTCCGATGATCAGTAAAGCCATGGCGTCTTTTATTTTAGACGCAGCGCTAATTACGGCCAAAAGCACTAAAAAACTTCCTGTAGCAGAAGCGATGACCATAGCCCATGGTCCTGAGAGTAAAGTCGCTCCTAATCCACCAAGCACCCCAGAACCAAGCACTAAAAAGGCCACCCCTAAACTCGCGCCACTACTGATCCCTAAGACAAAAGGACCGGCTAATGGGTTGCGAAATAAGGTTTGCATGAGGAGTCCCGAGACTGATAAACCCCCACCGACCAATATAGCTGTAATGGTCTTTGGTAAGCGATAATCCATCAGAATATAATGCCACGTCTCGTTTATATAGGTGTCAGAAAAAAAGGCCGTGAAAATATATTCTGTGGGAATATAAACCGAACCCAAACTAAGATTAAGCACCACGGATAGGGCCAAGAGCAAAATGGGCCAGAAAAAAAGACCTTTGATTTCTTTACGGCTCATGGCGCTAAAGGTGTAAAAAATTTAGGTTCATAGTCTTGAGCGAGTAATCCGGGGTGTAATATATGGATCAAATCACTTAAAACCCAATCCGGGCGCATTGAAGCTAGTTCATAATAGAGCAGTCCTCCAGTGGGCCCTTTTGTACTACTAAAGGTATAGACTTTTTTATCGCGAAACGGTTTAAATTGTGTGTAGGTCGGACTACTTCGAGCCATTTGATCATAACTTGTAAATTGTCCTGGGCCAATCCAAAGTTGGGCTTTCTGGGTATATTGAAGTATTTCTTCGATGTTCCACTGCAAACTCCCTGTTCCCGCGGTATCTTTCCAAAGATACAGGCCATTGGCATCTTCAATAAACTTTGCGGCCCAACTATCTCCTTTTGGGGCATACCAAATATCCTTATAAAGCGCTCCGCTAATCACTGTGGGTTGCCCTGATGATTGTTTGGCTCGGGATTTAAGATCTAGGTATTCTTTTTCAATGGATTGAAAAATTGAGTCCGCTTTGGCCTCTATACCAAAAAGAGCACCAAAAACTTTGATCCACTCGGCTTTACCCATTGGATGTTGTTCCGTCCAATCTCCATTGTAGATCAGAGGAATTCCTGCTTGTTTTACTTTTTCTAATCCCTTTTGAGTTTCGTCTATGCTGAACGTCATGAGCACATCGGGCTTTAGGCTGACCAAAACTTCGATATTTAAGGCTTCATTCTGTCCCAGCTCTTGCACCAGACCCGCGTCAATTCGCGCTCTGGTAAGCGAGGAGGAAATATAATCGAGATTGGGAAAACCACTCAGTGCTGTGGCCCTATCGAGTAATTCCAGCGGAGGAATATGTGTTGTGGAGGTAGTGACAATGGATTTTATCGGCACCTTTATGACATCATCAAAAGAAAAACCTTCTGGATTTGCCACTCCTTCAGGAACTAGGGCTATTTGTTGTTTAATTTGTCCGGTGCTCGGATTCAGGATTTTAAGCAGCGTATAATCATTCTGCTTTGCAAGACAAAAACCTTTAGCGTAGGTGATTTGCTCAGAATTTTCGCACCCCTGATCTAAATTTGAAATTGCTTTAGGGTCCTTACAGCCCAAAACTATTTGAAGCCCTAAGATGATTCCTATGAAATAACGCAAATGCATGCTCAAAAATAAATCAAATAATGTGGTCAATGGTTGGAATTGCTGTAATTTTACCCCGCTTTTGGTTTTTTTCTTTAATGAAAAAATTAAAAGGGAATCTGGTGTAAATCCAGAGCTGTTCCCGCAACTGTAAGCTGCCTTAGCAATAAGGCCACCATTTCTTCAACCACTGTGCATAGCATGGGAAGGGCGGTGCAACGAGTAAGTCAGGAGACCTGCCATGAGTAAAAAACGTCCAACTTTCGGGATAAAAGTTTGGAGGTAGGTTTCCGGTCTTTGCACTGTGACATACGTCCTTATTGTTCCGATCAATTATTTGATCATGCATATTCGTTATCGCTTATTTGCGCTATTAATGGGTTTTATTCCCATGGTTTTGGCTCAAAACAGAGATGTTTTATCTTCCCCAATAGATTCTTTGACCCGGTCAAAGGACACTTTGGCTGAGCAAACTGTGCTCGATCAAGTGCTCATAAGCACAAAAAGGCTCGCGACTATTTCCCAAGAACAAGCCAATACTATTTTGATGGAGCAGGAGTTAATTAGCAGCTTTTCGGGACAATCCGTAGCGGCGATGCTGAATCAAATAGGGGGTATTGAAATCAACGGGGCTACGGGGCATTCCGGGCAAAACTTGGGTTATTATGTGCGAGGAGGAAACAATCGTCAAGTCCTGATCATGGTTGACGGGGCAGTGGTCAGTGATGCATCGGGTATTGCTACAGATTTTGACCTGAGACTCTTGCCGGTAGATCAGATTGATTCCATTTCAATAGTGAGAGGGCCCTCAAGTGTTCTTTATGGTTCAGGAGCAGCCACTGCTGTCATTTATATCAAAACCAAGCAGTACACCGCGCAAAAGCCGCGTTTAGTTTTAGAACAATCCTTGGGGAGCAATCGATCTGTGAATCAAAGCCCACTTAGCGGTATTCAACGCAATCATTCGGCCAGCTTTTCTATGGGTAAAGGTCCGTGGAATTTTCAAGCTCAGGCGAGTAGGCGTTTTAACAATGGGCTTTCGGCAATTGCGCCCGCCGAGAATGAACGTGCTTTTGACGGCGATCATTTCAGACAATTTAATACCCGTGTTGAAATAAAATACACCTCAAAAAAGCGATGGTCGATGCAACAATTTTTTGTTTATGACCAGTTAAGACAGGATTTTGACAACTTCAATTATCAAGACGCTCGCTTTCAGAGTGCTACTAAGCAATGGCGTACCGGGGGTAGTTTTTATTTTGTTGGAAAGGATTCTAGATATGAGTTTCACGATCAGTGGTCTCAAACCCATAGAGATATAAACAGCGATTATCCAGCGGCCTACCGCGCTCTAAATTACAATGCCGATCAATTTGTTGCTACGCGCTGGAACAACCAATTTGAATCGGTTTTAGGGACTCAAGGGGGCTGGTCCTCGATGTATTTGGCGCAAGCTAGTGTCCCCACAAATTCCTTTAGCACAGTCTTGTCTCATCGCGATACAAGAACATATTTTATTGATTCTTATGTCAATATGACCTATAAACCCCTGGCGTCCTTTTCCTTAGATATCGGAGGACGTTGGCATCATCACATGCGCTACGGCAATCAAGGTGTTTATCAAATCAGTCCGCGTTATTCTTTTTCTAATTTATGGGGAGATTTTAGTCTTTATGGGCGCTATGGAACTGCATTTATCGCTCCGTCTTTATATCAGCTGTACGACCCCATTTATGGCAATGAAGATTTAAAACCTGAATTTAATAAGAGCACTGAGCTCGGACTCGTTTGGCAGAAAAATATTATGAAGTGGGGACTGAGATGGTTTCAGCGTTATGAGGAACAGGCGGTAACATTTGCCTTGTTGGATCCTGAGCTTTTTGTTTATCAATACGCCAATAACCCTCAAGATCAGCGTCGTTCAGGTGTGGAGGTGGAATTAGCGCTTGAAACTGCTTCAAGGGTTAATTTGAATGTTTTTTATACCTGGGTCAATGCTCATGATTTTGAACTGCTACGGGTACCCGAACATAAATTCAATCTTCACGTTGATTTTAAAATCAGTAATTCAGAAAAACTCAGTTGCCGTTGGACTTGGTCGGACCTGCGCCGTGATCAGTATTTTGATTCGAATAGTTTTACCAGCCAAAACATTAGCCTAAAACCCTATCATTGGGTCGATTTGGTGTATAGTGCTAGACTAAGTTCGTCGCTCAATGCGCAATTGAGTCTAACCAATCTGCTTAATCAAGAGGCGCAGCCACTTTATCGCTACAGTGGTCAAGGGCGCAATATTTTACTGGGTTTACAATGGTCTTCTAAACAATATTAGAGGTAGGATTGTACGGTTTGAACAATGGTGACCCTAAATTAGATCCTAAACGACAATCGATAGGTTAAAGCAGACTAAACAATTTAGATTAATAAACATTAGGCCCAGTTAATCTTAATAACTTTTCTCGGTGGTTGCTGGGAAAAGTCCTTATTTTAGTGCCTCAATTTTAAAATTTTAGACGTCATGTCCAGCACACCAGAACACATCAAATGTTTGATTATAGGATCAGGACCAGCAGGCTATACTGCGGCCATTTATGCCTCACGCGCCGATTTAAATCCAGTACTTTACACAGGACTTGAACCAGGGGGGCAGTTGACCACTACGACCGAGGTCGATAACTTTCCTGGATATCCAGAGGGTGTGGATGGACCGACGATGATGGTTCAGTTACAACAACAAGCAGAGCGTTTTGGGACTCAGGTTCGGATAGGCATGGTCACTCAGGTCGAATTCAGCAGTGAAGTTGGTGGAGTTCATAAGGTGGTCGTAGACAATTCGACCCACCTTACAGCGGACACTGTAATTATTTCTACCGGGGCCACAGCGAAGTATTTAGGGTTACCTAGTGAACAAAAATTACGCGGTGGTGGCGTTTCGGCTTGCGCGGTATGTGACGGATTCTTTTATCGCGGTCAAGATGTTGCTATAGTGGGTGCAGGGGATACTGCAGCCGAGGAGGCAACCTATCTGGCCAATATTTGTAAATCAGTGACCATGTTAGTGCGTCGTGATGAAATGCGCGCCTCTAAAGCCATGCAGCATCGTGTATTTGGCATGAAAAATATCGATGTTCGATTCAATACAGAGGTTGACGAGGTATTGGGAGATACAGTAGTAGAAGGCTTGCGCATGGTCAATAATCAAACTGGCGAGAAAGAAGAAATCGCTATTACTGGACTCTTTATTGCTATTGGTCATAAACCTAACACTGATTTATTTAAAGGTCAACTAGATATGGATGAGACCGGTTATTTAATCACAAAAGGTAAATCCACCAAAACGAATTTGCCTGGAGTATTTGCCTGTGGTGATGTTCAAGATAAGGAGTACCGTCAAGCGGTAACCGCTGCTGGAACAGGATGTATGGCCGCCCTTGATGCAGAGCGCTATTTGGCCAGTGTGGAGTAAACTTTACCGTAGCTGAAAAATCGTTCGTTTCTCGGGTTTGCTCTATTTTTCTTTTCTGATCATATAGACGTGTTTTTCTAAGGTGCCGTCGGCTTCATAGGATTGCAGACGGTCGCCTTCTAGTCGCCATATATTGTCAAAATCGACTTGGGCCTGATCTGATTCGTAATCATCGATAGTAATACCCCCCGATGGATCGTGACGCCAGGTGAGTTCGGTAACTTCTTTTTCTTGCACATCGGGCCCGTCTACGGTTAAAAGAGCTTTCCCTTTGGGCATAAATTCAATGGTGATATCAACCATTTCAAGGACCTGATCGACAAAACCTGAAACGGAACCCACGAGCATCTTTTCAAATATATTTAGGTCTTTTTTAGCTTCTTTCATTGCGGCATCGATGTCGATAACCATATGCCACGACCCCATGAGTTCTTTTTCATTGATTTTTTGAGCCATAACGTTATAACTAAGGCTCAATAAAGCGATCATGATTAAAATTTTCTTGTTCATATTCTTCTGTTTAATAAGCGGTAATTAAAATTTCTTGATTAATTGATTTGGCTTTCGCGACTGCTGAGTTTATTATTTAAGCGCGATTTACCTGAGTTTTAATATTGCCTTGTATTTCGATATTGATGTTTTTAATGTCTTTTGGATTTTTGGAATCTTCTTCATTATCATTTGATTCACAATCCAAACATTTTAATTCTCGATCCATTACTTTTAAATAATGACCTTCATAGCCAGAATCTAATAGATCATTATAGGCGCTTGTATTTCTGTGGTATGAATTGGTGTTGTAGTCTGCCCAAAGAACGGATCCCGTGGGTAGATAAACGATGACTTCTACATGTTGATCTCTATATTTATTTTCTAAGGCAGTAGTGAGATAAGGATCAAGTTCTAAAATGCCCTGAGTATATTGAATTTCATAATTTATTTGCATGGCTTTTTCTTGCGCTTCATCTAAAGAGGCGCCATCCGCATAACTGTCTACAATGATAAACCCTTGATCCTTTGGGGTAGAGCGCACGATGAGGCGTACATTATTTGTTAAGATGACAGGATTATTTTCAGCATCCATTCTTATGACAAAATTTTCATCTCTTTCGAGGGACCGCGCCGAAAGTGTACTTTGATTCATGGTTAGAGTTAAACTATCGTTTTTAGTAATCGGTAAGGGTATTTCCCTTTGAAATTGTCCATTTACAGAGGTATAACTGGCATGTTTTGCACCAAAAAATATTAGGGCTAAAATGGAAGCAATCCAAAGGACGAATATGGATATTTTAGCCGGCCAGCCCATAGACTTTAAATTCGGGATAAGCAATTTGATTCCTACGATAAATAAGACGATAAAAGGCAAGCCTACGGCCAAAAATACGATAGTCAACAGGGCCCAAAAAGGAATTTGAGCCAATGAAATTGCTTGGTAATATTCAATTAAATCAGCCTGACCCCAAAATTCAAGAGAGCCAGCAGAAAAAAGTCCAAAGGCGAGCCCCAGTAAGGCGCTAACACTTAATATCAGCATCAAAACCCCCAGGAGTTTCGACAATACGGTTAATGTTCCTCTTAACAAATTACCCACAATTTCCACGATACGGTTTGATCCACGCTTTACTTGGTTTCCATATTTGTCGTAGTCGACCGATTTCACGTTATCGCTAAACTTTTCATAACCTTCTTTAACCCTCTTTTCGATATTAGAGATATTGATCGGTTCTCCCTTCATTCTTAACTTGTCTGAAGTTGTTTTGGCCGCTGGAACCAAGATCCAAAACAAGATATAGATCATAAAGAATGTTCCGCTGGAGATAAAAAATAGCAAAAGCCATATTAATCTGATCCACAGGCAATCTACACCGAGATAATGCCCGAGACCCGAGGCAACCCCGCCGAGATATTTGTTCTCCTCATCCCGAAATAACTGTCTTGGGGCTTTGTGCTGACTTTGATCGGTTTGTGTGTTGTGTTGAGGGTCCTCATTATCAGGATCAAAGGCCTCAGGTTGCCCCATAATTTCAATAACCTCTTTTACGCGACCGATCGTGATGACTTGATCTTTGTTGCTTATGGACTCATTAAACAGTTCGGCGATTCGGGCTTCGATATCGTCCATGATTTCGGCAATCGAGTCCTCAGGATTTAAGGTAGCGCGTACGGCATCGAGGTAGCTCCTTAAATGATTGTAGGCGTTTTCATCGATATGAAAGAAGGTGCCGCCTAAATTGATGTTTATTGTTTTATTCATGACTATTTTTTTGATTGGGTTAGGGCGTCAACAGCATTTTGTAATTCATTCCAAGTGTCTTTTAATTCGTTGAGGAATTCTTGTCCCTCTGGGGTAATGGCATAGTATTTTCTTGGGGGGCCACTGGTGGACTCTTCCCATCGATATTGCAGGAGTCCACTATTTTTTAATCGTGTAAGTAGGGGGTATACCGTTCCTTCAACCACGAGCATTTTGGCCGATTTTAGGGTTTGCAAAAGGTCACTCGTATAAGCCTCTTGATCCTGAAGTACGGATAAGATGCAGAACTCGAGTACGCCCTTTCGCATTTGTGCCTTTGTGTTTTCAATATTCATTTTAACTATTTTACTTGGCAAATATATATCTTATGGATGGTATTTTGCAATACATAGTACTATATTATTATAATTTTAACATTTGGCGTTTTGGTTTCTGATTCTTTTTTCGGGCATTTTATCGCCGAGCCAATCGTAAAGCCACGGGATAGGAACTAGGATTTGACCAAGAACGGACTCCTTTTAATCGTGTTCGAAAATTCGGGTGCTAATCAAAATCTCTTTATCTTGTCCTTATGAAATTAATCACCCCATTTCAAGTCAATAGCTTTATGCTGTTAAAACTTCCTGCGGCATTTATTTGTGGGGTGCGGCTTAAAGCCATTGATCAGCATAAGGCCCGTGTTACCGTGCGGCATAGGTGGATAAATCAAAATCCATTTCGCTCTATGTTTTGGGCTGTTCAGGGCATGGCTGCAGAGCTGGCCTGCGGGATGCTGGTGATGCAAGCCGTGCGCCAACAAAACCGATCGATTTCAATGCTTTTGGTGGGTACCCAAGCGACATTCGTTAAGAAAGCAAGAGGTCGTATTGAGTTTGTGTGTCAAGACGGTTTGCGCGCCAAAATCGGGGTAGAGCAGTGTCTTGAAAAAACTGATGGGGTACAGTTTGATTTAATGGTCATAGGCCGAGACGAACATGGCGATATCGTTTCTGAGTTTACTTTTAATTGGTCCGTGAAGGCTCGGGTTAAGCCTTAGCGCCCCAATTGACACCTTATGTAAAAGAATTTTAGCTGACTCGATAGACCTTAAACCGGACTAATAATTTTAACCTCCTGAAACTTAATGGCCCCACGGATGATTCCTGAAATTACACCATGTAAGGCTTCGATTATATGCATCTTTAGGGCGCTACTCGGGTAAATCAGCGAAATTTCTCTTGCAGGAACAGGGGCTTCAAAATGTCTGATATTCTTTGCGCGGTTTTCATCCAAATCTAGAGTATGCAAATATGGGAGTAGGGTCATTCCAAGGCCTTCGTGAGATAATTTTATCAGCGTCTCGAAACTGCCACTGGTCAATTTGAATCCCTCTTTTGTGTTGCGTTTATTGGCTTGACATAAATTTAATACCCCCTCTCTAAAACAGTGGCCGTCCTGCAGTAATAGTATGTCTTCCAGATCCAAATCACTGGTTTGAAATGTTTTATTTTTATGAAGTCTGTGGTGTTCGGGAATATAACCTACAAAGGGCTCATAATAGAGGGCCCGTTCTTTCAGCCGTTCATCTCCTAGGGGGGTTGCGGCAATGGCCCCGTCCAGATGACCATCAGCGATACGAGCAATGAGCTCTGGCGTTGATAATTCTTCAATACTCAGCTGAACCTTGGGGAAACGTTTTGTAAAGGTTTTTAGGAACATCGGTAATAGGGTAGGCATCACGGTGGGAATGATTCCTAATTTAAATGGTCCTCCGATAAAGCCTTTTTCCTGATCTACTACATCTTGCATTCTAGTGGCCTCGTCAACAATTAGTTTTGCTTGAGAGACAATTTTTTGGCCTACAGGGGTTAAAGCAATTGGTTTTTTTGACCGATCAAATATCGTAATATCTAGTTCTTCCTCGAGCTTTTGAATTTGCATACTCAAGGTAGGCTGCGTCACAAAAGTATGTTCAGCGGCTTTGGTGAAATTTTGATGCTCGGCTACTGCTAGAACATATTTTAATTGGGTAATGGTCATCAGTAAAATTTGTATAAATATACAAATTCTATAAGTAAAATTGATGCCTACTCATCGATTGACACCTCAATGTAGACATTAGATTTGGGCCATTCTCCCTCATCGGCCGGCAAATTAGCGATCGTTTCTACGACATCCATACCCTGGGTAACTTGTCCAAATATGGTATAATTGCCGTTGAGATGACGACCACTCATATCCGGGCCGCAAAAAATAAAAAATTCATAGGGCGCTGAGAGCTTATCCGGATTTTCTCTGTATTCTTTGGCGCCAGAAATCGTGCCGTAAGTATGAATTCTATTAGGATTAATCTCAGCGGGTAATAGATAGTTAGGGCCTATGGACTTTCGTTTCTTTGGGGTTGATCTCAGGTCACTATTTCCCCCTTGTATGATAAAATTCGGGACTATTCTATGAAAAAAAGTCTCTGTAAAATAGTCCTGTTGTGTTAGATACAGAAAATTTGCACGGTGGAGCGGTGTTTCGTCAAATAATTCAATGCTTATTTCCCCAAAACGTGTTTTTATACGCACCTTATTTTCTGGATGTTGTTTACCAAATTCAGTGAGCAGTTCCACCACATTATCTTGTGTAAGCACGGGAAGTTTCTCTGCGTTCTGAGCAATTTCGTCGGTTTTTAATTCAAAATTAACCTGCTCTTTTAAGCTATCGGATGGAGACTCATTATTGGAATTATGATTCTTGAACACCTCTTTGTTGTCATATTGTTTTAAACTATCTTGTGATGGCTGACCTTTTTTATGGGTGGTTGAATTGGGACCGGTGCACGAGAGGACAGTCAAACATAAGTAAAAGGTCAAAAGACGCATGAATGATGGATTTTAAAGGGTTCGTTTCGGCATTAGCAAAAATAGAAAAAATCCCCCTGCCTGGACATTTTGGGCATAAGGGCCTTCTGCCTGAGGCCAATCACGAACGTTGGGCCGGAGTACTGTGTTTATTTTATCCTGATGAAAAAGGTAAGACCCATTTTGTATTGATACGCCGTCAGATTTCCGCTGGACCTCATTCTGGGCAAGTCGCTTTTCCGGGTGGCAGAAAAGATCCAGACGATTATAACATGGCCGAGACCGCCTTAAGAGAATGTGAGGAAGAAATCGGGGTTAGTAGACACTCCATTAGGTTATTTAAATCCATGAGCGAACTCTACATTCCCCCCAGTGATTTTTGGGTTAAACCCTACATGGGGTTTGTAGATTATTCGCCAAAATTTATTCCTCAAGAAGAAGAAGTTGCCGGTTTAATTTATGTATCTGCCACTGAATTATTTGATGACGCTCTATTGGTTATGGAGCAATTTCATACTCCCCAAGGCGGCGCAATGAATGTTCCAGTATTTGATTTTCAGGGAAATAGAGTGTGGGGCGCTACGGCAATGATGCTTTTTGAAATGAGGCAAACCCTAGGCGAAATCATCTCATAGCAATTTTATATATTTGTTTGCTTTCAACAACTAACCTCTAGATATGGGCTTATTTAAAAGAAATCCTTTTGGGCATATATTGTTTTTAAAGAAATGGCTCATTAGAATTTTAGGATCTGCCACCCATAGACGCTTTAAGGGATTCAATCAGCTACAAATAGAGGGGAGTGAAATCATCAAGAACCTTCCAGAGACCAATGTCCTTTTTGTCTCAAATCATCAGACGTATTTTGCTGATGTTGTGGCGATGTTTCACGTCTTTAATGCCAGTCTTAGCGGTCGAGTCGACAATATAAAAAATGTCGGTTATCTCTGGAATCCAAAATTGAATCTCTATTTTGTGGCTGCTCGAGAAACGATGCAGGCTGGTTTACTTCCAAAGATTTTAGCCTACGCAGGTTCTGTAAGTATTGATCGTACGTGGCGTGCTCAAGGTCAAGAGGTCAATCGCCAGGTCAAAATGAGCGATTTACACAATATAAATCGTGCACTCGCTGATGGTTGGGTGATTACTTTTCCACAAGGCACAACCACTCCTTGGAAGCCGATTCGTCGGGGTACAGCTCATATTATTAAACAAAACAAACCTATTGTCGTTCCAATCGTTATCGATGGCTTTAGAAGATCTTTTGATAAAAAGGGAATCCGAATTAAAAAACGGGGAATACTTCAGTCTATGGAGATTAAGGCGCCCCTAGAAATCGATTATGAAAATGATACGGTCGACCAAATCGTTGAGAAGCTCGAGTATGCCATAGAACAACACCCCTCGTTTTTAAAAGTAATTTCTAAAGAGGACTTGAAAAAAGAAGAGGAGCTCAACGAATTACGCCGCTATTCTGCCCGAAAGGGATCCGCTGATTAGTAGGGTAAATCCCTTTCGGCCGAACAATAAATGTTCTAAAATTTCCCGTAAGGCTCGATTGTTGCCTTGTATTAGATACTCCTGATTATTATCAAGACTTAATAAAACGCAGCACTTGCGTACCAGTTGAAGTATAGACTTTGATTAAATATAATCCAGGAGATAAATCTCCGATCTCTAAACTATTTTCTGAACGTTGTACTTTTTGTCTTTGTCCCAGAACATTACGCACTTCCACTTCTTGAAGAATGACTTGGCCGGAAAGGGTTAAATTAATACGATTTGATGCGGGGTTTGGCCAGAGTTTTACCTTATCCATGATGTTTTGATCTTCTAACCCCAAAGTGGTAAAATCATCATAAAGACCTTGTAATAAATCAATGGGTTCTATACCTGGACTTTGGGCAGGGACCACGAGACGTAAATACGGTTCTCCTGGAGTGTCATCGGCATGATATACGACCATATAAGCGGCTCTTGACGAGGTACCACTGCTCAAACAACGATTATCCGCACCAGGGAAATTAGCGCCTTGAAGGGCAGCCATTAGTCGATCGGCCAGTGTTCCTGTGGTGTTTAGAAAATTAAATTCCATTTGATCAATGACACTTTGATCGAGCAATATATTTCCTTGGATGCTGTAAGTTAGACCCTGACGGTCTTCTTTGTAATCATCGGTGAGACTTCCCGTAAATCCAGCACTTCTTGGATTACCAGCCAAATCAAAATCAACAATACCATATTGGCGATATTCGGGATTAAAATTTTGAGAGCCGCAGGCATCATTGAGCATAAGCCAATCAATAATCTCTTGAGGACTGTCTCCAGTGGCCATGCGATCCATTGCATTTTCCAAATTTACATTTGGAATACAGACATAAGCTTGTGAGTTTACCCCACCTTTCCCTGGTATGATGTCTGTAATCCATTGATCCCAGTTACTGTTATTAAGATTAATGCACGACGCTCCGGCAGAACCAATGTCGCCAGTCTCTGGGTCCAAAGCAATAATTGAAAATGTGTCCTGCGCCTGAACACCAAGACTTAAGACGCAAAAAATACTGAATAATAATCTTTTCATAAACTTTTTTTTAAAGTCCAGCTCCGGTGGCAAGACCAATTCCTGCTGCGAAAACTCCAATAAAGATAAGGACATAAAGCGATAATAAAACAATGGCCATGATACCAATAAATTTGTAATGCGCGGCCAAGTAGATCAAACCTTGGTCTGTTTCATAATGACTTTTATGTGTGAGCCCTTGTCTTGCATGCGTTGCGAATTTAAAAAGGTAATACATGGGCATAAAATAAATTGCGGCCAGGACCAAATAAACCACCGATATTCCCGCTACTTCAGACCCCATTATGCTAATTCCCACCAAGGCTATAGACAAGGCACCGATTAACATAAATGCCACGCCAATGAACCCTAAAATACTCAAGAATTTTGCCCAATAAATTATGCGATCAAGTGAGCCCAAAGTGTCTTTGGTCATGATTAGAGATTCGTTATTGAGGCTTTCTGCGGGGTTAGTTTGGTAAAGATCAGTCATTTGAGTTTGTTATTAAGTGAACTATCTCGTATTGTGTATTTTTTTAATTCTTCTGAGATCACGCTGACTATCTCGGTCTTTTAATGTTTCTCTTTTGTCATAAAGCTTTTTACCGCGACTCAGGGCAATTTCCATTTTAGCAAGTCCGGAATCATTGATATATAAATGTAAGGGCACAATGGTAAGCCCCGTGTTTTTTACTGCCTTTTCAAGTTTGTTGAGTTCGCGGCGTTGTAACAATAATTTACGTGCCGATTTTGCTTGATGATTGAAATGTGAGGCATGGCTGTATTCTTGAATGGTCATATTGATTACAAAAAGCTCGCCGTTGCTAAATTCGCAAAAGCTTTCAGCAATAGAGGCTTGTCCCGAACGCAGGGACTTTATTTCTGTGCCTTTTAACACAATACCCGCTGTAAAGCGATCAATCACCTCATAATTGAAGCGCGCTTTTCTATTTTTTATGCTGATATTTTTTGATAAGGCCATGATCAGACAAAAGTAAGAAGATTGCTTCTTACCTGCTATTGAACATTCATTATTCTATATGAAATAAGCTCAAAGTAGCGGGTTTCGATCGGTAATCCACCTTGTATAACCGACTATTTAAAGAGTCAGGTATATCGTTGAGTGTATCAGTGCGCATCAAGGTATTGGTTAACTGAGGAATAGTATTGCTATGACCTACAATCAGCCAATGTCCATAGCTAGAACGCTTATAAAAGTCATCATTAATTAAATCCAAAGGTTTGTAGATAATAGGATTTAAAGACTTCTCAGCCGCAGTTGGCATTATGGTTTGAAGGGTTCTCTTATAGGCGGTGCTGTAAATACCAGAGAGCGGAATACTGTCAAAAAACTGCTGCCATCTTTGGGCTCTTTCTAGTCCTACAGGGTTGAGTTCCGGATCTTTTTCTTTTGTATTGGCGCGGTCTTTTTCTGCGTGTCTTATGAGATAATAGACTCCAGAGAGCTCGTTTTCAGCATCTAAAATTGAACTGCTTGATGGGTCACTTTCAATTTTCTTTTGATTTTGACAACCAAAAAGAAGCACACTTAGTAGCAATAACGAAAGTATATGTCGCCTTGATCTCATTTATAATAAAACTGTTTTAACGATGCGGCACGCTGCTCAAAATTTACTTCATCTACCGAATGAAGTGCTTGTTCAAAGAGCGTCATTAATTCTTCGCTGTGGGTAGTTCGTTTTTGCTGCACTAAATCAATATGGACGTATCTTCCCCACATGACGGCCTTTAGCTCGCTTTTGTTGTGATTAAACATACGAAGCTCCACATGGGTTTCCGAGTCATTATAGCCTATGAGCTGGCTCTGCATGACGACTTCTTCCATCAAACGGGCGGGACGGATATAGGCAATTTGGTTTGAGGAAACCACCCAACTCTTCCCGCCAAGACTTTTTACATCGTAAATGTTAATGCCGTAATGTTTTACGAGTTGATCTTCCCGTGCATTAACTAAGTAGTTCAAATAAGCTGCGTTATTGAGATGGTTAAATGGATCGCAGTCTTGAAAGCGCACAAGGGCACGACTTTCTAGAATTTTATCTGGTGTATTCAAAAGGCAATTTTTTCAAAGCTAATCATTTAAAATTCCTTCTTTTAAGAAATAATGAGATCTTTTTCGTTGCGAAAAACCAGTTCATTGTCAAAACAATCGATTAAAATTATACTCTCAGTCTTTAATTCACCCGAAAGTATCGCCTTAGACAAAGCATTGAGCACCTCGCGTTGAATCACTCGTTTTACGGGGCGCGCCCCGAACTGGGGATCAAACCCACGTTGCGCCAACCAGGCTTTTGCCTCTGGAGTTGCATCTAAAGTGATCCCTTGAGCACTGAGTAATTTTTGAACAGACTTCAGCTGAAGTTCCACGATACGGGCTAAATCACTTTGAGTCAGGGGTTCAAACATGATGATGTCATCAATACGGTTTAAAAACTCTGGACGTACCGTTTGTTTGAGGAGTCCCATAATTTCTATTTTGGCTTTTTCAAGGGCCGAAGAATTCTGTCCAAGTGCCTCAACTTGTTGCTCAATAATATGACTGCCCAAATTTGACGTCATGATAATGATGCTATTTTTAAAGTCAGCCAGTCGTCCTTTATTATCCGTAAGACGCCCCTCATCAAGAACTTGCAAAAGGACATTAAAGGTATCTGGGTGTGCTTTTTCAATTTCATCGAGCAAGACGACAGAGTAGGGTTTACGTCTTACGGCTTCTGTAAGTTGTCCCCCTTCGTCGTAACCTACATATCCCGGAGGCGCTCCCACGAGTCGACTCACACTATGGCGTTCTTGGTATTCACTCATATCAATGCGGGTGATTGCGTTTTCGTCATCAAATAAATACTCAGCCAAGGCTTTAGCCAACTCTGTTTTTCCCACCCCTGTGGTCCCTAAAAACAGAAATGATCCAATGGGTTTTTTCGCATCTTGTAAGCCTGCGCGACTGCGCCGGATGGCATCACTGACGGCCTGGATTGCTTCGTGCTGACCCACTACGCGTTTGTGTAATTCGCCTTCTAGTTGAAGAAGTTTCTCACGTTCGCTCTGGATCATTTTAGTAACCGGAATGCCGGTCCATTTGGCCACCACTTCGGCAATGTCTTCCTGGGTGACCTCTTCCTTAATTAAAGAAGTGTCTCCCTGATATTCACTGTGTTTAAATTCGGCATTTTCAAGGGTTTCATGCAGAGATTTTATGGTTCCATAACGCAATTCCGCAACGGTGCCAAAATCACCTTCGCGCTCGGCGCGCTCTGCTCTAGACTTTGCCTCCTCGATTTCTTTTTTGATGCTCTGAATTTGTTCAACAATATCTTTTTCGCTTCGCCAACGCGCGTGTAGCGCATTGCGTTCTTCTTTTAGGTTGGCAAGTTCTGTATGTAGTGTTTTGAGTTTTGGCGCATCATTTTCTCGTTTGATCGCTTCGTGCTCAATTTCTAATTGCATGATTTTTCGATCCATCACATCTAATTCTTCTGGCTTGGAATTAATTTCCATGCGCAGTTTCGATGCGGCCTCATCCATTAAATCAATGGCCTTATCGGGTAAGAATCGATTGGTAATATAGCGCTGAGATAGATTTACTGCTGCAATGATCGCCTCGTCCTTAATACGGACTTTGTGATGCGTTTCGTACTTCTCTTTAATTCCGCGTAAAATTGAAATCGCACTTTCTGTATCTGGTTCCTGAACATTTACTTTTTGAAATCGTCGCTCTAAGGCCTTGTCTTGTTCAAAATACTTTTGGTATTCATCTAAAGTAGTGGCCCCGATGGCTCTTAATTCTCCGCGCGCCAAAGCAGGTTTTAGAATATTGGCTGCATCCATCGCGCCTTGTCCACCGCCAGCACCCACTAATGTGTGGATCTCGTCAATAAAGAGCACAATATTTCCATCACTACTGGTGACCTCTTTGATTACGGCTTTTAGCCGCTCTTCAAATTCTCCTTTATACTTGGCTCCTGCAATTAAGGCGCCCATGTCTAGGGCATAAAGCGTTTTTTCTTTAAGATTCTCGGGTACATCACCAGAGATTATTCTGTGGGCGATGCCCTCGGCAATGGCGGTTTTACCCGTTCCTGGCTCGCCAACCATAATGGGATTATTTTTTGTCCTGCGGGAAAGGATTTGAAGAATGCGACGTATTTCTTCATCGCGTCCTATGACGGGATCAAGAGTGCCGTTTTGGGCGAGCTCGTTTAGATTTTTCGCGTACTTATTGAGCGCATTAAAATGCTCCTCTGCACTTTGCGATGAAACCGATTTACCATTATTTAATGTATCCATAGCCGCTTTAAAGTCTTTTAGCGTAACTCCCTGATCTTTAAGTGCTTGTCCGATCGTTCCTTTAATTTCCAATAACGCCCAAAGTAAATGGGCCACACTAGCAAACTCGTCCTTATTGTTTTTTGCCAGGATTAACGCCTGATTTAAAACTTGGGCCGTGGTTCTGGAGGCGGCAATGTCTGCTGAACTAACTTTTGGATAGTTATTCAGTTGCTTATGGGCGATATCGTTAATGAGCCCAACGTTAACATTGAGTTTTTTGAGTAAATATGGAGTAACATCAGGGTCATGCTTCAGCATGGATACAAAAAGGTGCTCTGGCTCGACTTGCTGATGGCCCAATTCTTGGGTCAGCTGTTGCGCTTGCTGGATAACCTCTTGCGATTTGATGGTGAATTGATTAAAGTTCATAAGGCAATATTTTATTGGGTTCGTTATTTGCTGGACAAAGTCTAGGCCAAAGCATATTTTTGACATTTTGACACTCTTTTTCAGGAGGTTAGGTGTCATTTTGTCTTTCGAGCACTAAGAGCTAGCGAGTGACTTTTAAGTCCATTTAACGAGCGGATATGATCATCTTCTTGGATGATTGTCGCTTTATCGAAAACACAACGCCCTAAGGACTCTAATTTAATTGAATGATTAAATTTGCACCTCAAATAAAATTCCATGGGTATTTTTGATCGTTTTAAATCGAATCGTGAAGCAGTGAAACAAGAGGAGGGCGAGCAAGCTTTCGCCAAAGTTTCATTGCCGTGGAATCCATTGTTGCGTGCCGATCAAATCCCCGGTTTAATGAATCAAAGTCATGATAAACCAATTCTGATTTTTAAGCATTCAACGCGTTGCATTATCAGTGCAATGGTCCTTAGAGAGTTAGAAGCTAATGCAGAAAAGTTAACCGAACTCGGCCATTGGTATTATTTAGATTTAATTGCAAATCGCGATTGCTCCAATAAAATAGCTCAAGAATTAAAGGTCGTTCATCAGAGCCCTCAGCTGATCATTGTAAGAAATGGAGTAGTGCTTTGGGACGCATCCCATCAAGCCATTACTCCAGAGACTATTCTAGACGCTTTAGCCAACGTGTAAAGGTTGATTTTATTTGATGGCCAAGATCACTGGTCATTTGGGCATCGGTAGGAAAGGAAAGAGGCCTATTGTTGATCATCTCAAGGTCCTCGGGCAAGAGCGCCTCTCGTTCGCCTTCAAATCGGGCATAGTAATTATCAAATACCAAGAGTTCATTTAAGGGAAAAGGTCCAGCTTTTGTTCCCAATCGATGATTTTGAGTCCAAATTTTAGCCTGCATCACGGCTTCTTTATGCTGGTGACTGCGCATGAGGGTGGCGCGTACAATTTTGATGATAGGCACTTTTATGGGTTGCCCGAGCGAGTCGAGTACGTTATTACCATAGCGATCCATAGCATATTCCCATCCATCTTCAATAGATTTTTCTCGAGTAATCGTCTCGTGGACGAGCTCATCAGGCCCAAAGGAAAGGGCATTAATATTGAGCTGTACGCTTTGATCAATACGGCCATTCCAAGGTCCAAAATGATAAGCTTTCCAAAATTCGTCTAAATTCTCAGGGCGATACCATTGGAGTTCTTTAAGCAGCGGAGCAGGCAAGACGGCTCCTGCTTCGTACTTTATTTTGACCCCAAAGTGTTGGGTTCCTTTGTCATGGGCTAGCGCCAAAGCTTTTTCCAAGCCATTGAATTCTGGTGTGAGCTTTTTAATTTGTAAGAGTAATTTATGGGCCTCGCGCGCTTTCTCTTGGGTGTTCATACTCAATAATCCTTGGGCTTGATCAAATAAATACCGAGCATAGGTGTTTTTTGATTTGCGCAAAACGACAGTATAGTCTATAAATTCTGTATTTATAGGCATGACCTCGGTAAGGGGCCGGATGATATCTTGTCTTTGGTCAAGACTCACATAGATCCAATAGATATTGCTCGAATTAACTCCATTTGGCTCCGCTTGAAGGCTCTTGAGTTGACGCATATCTTCCTTAACGGCGAGTTTATAAGCCTTTTCCAAAAGGGGAATGAGTTGTTTTTTGTCCTTGTGGTTGGGATTCTTTTTTAATTTTTCTGAGATCGAATTGACCACCGTGTCATAATTTCCCTGAGCCAATTGTTTTTCATTGCGTTTGATACTGCTGCAAGAGCTAATGATCAGCAGCAAGCTGCCCAGAAATGCAATGATCAGAGGACGCACGTTAGTATCCATTAAGGAGAAGCGTGAAATGTGATTCGTGTATAGCGTTAAATCGGTCATGCTTTTTAATGAATTAAAATTCGAGTTGTCGCGCTGGTAAAATTTTACCCGTACATTCGCCAAAGCCGATGCGGATTTGATCGTTTTGACTGTACGCGCGCATGATAACGGTGTCCCCATCTTGTATGAAGGTTCGCGTGCTACCATCGTTAAGAGGAATTGGTTTTTGGCCGCGCCAACTCAGTTCGAGCATGGATCCATAGCTGTCTGGAGTGGGACCAGAAATCGTGCCACTACCCATCATATCTCCACTGCGCAAATTACAACCATTAACAGTATGGTGCGCTAATTGTTGCGCCATAGACCAATACATATATTTAAAATTGGAACGACACACGAGCGACTCATTGCCGTTTTCCGGCATAATATTCGCTTCAAGGGTGATGTCATAATTTTGCGCCCCGGCTTGTTGTAAATAGGGAAGTGGGACGGGATTTTGCTGTGGTCCAGCCACGCGGAAAGGCTCTAAAGCATCCAAGGTGACAATCCAAGGCGAAATAGTCGAGGCAAAATTCTTTCCTAAAAATGGTCCAAGAGGAACGTATTCCCAGGCTTGAATGTCTCGTGCACTCCAATCATTAAATAATACTAAACCAAATATATATTCAGAGGCTTCATTTATAGAAATGGTTTTACCCAGGTCATTCGTGGCAGTGGTGATAAAAGCCATTTCAAGTTCAAAGTCCAAAAGTTTAGAGGGGCCAAATCCAGGACTTCCTCCATCTTTAGGCGCTGACTGTCCGTTGGGTCTGTAAATCGGGGTTCCACTTGGGACAATGCTGGAACTTCTGCCGTGATAGCCGATTGGAATATGCAGCCAGTTGGGCAATAAGGCGTTTTCTGGATCTCTAAATAGACTGCCTACATTAGTAGCGTGTTCCTTACTGGCGTAAAAATCTGTATAATCACCCACGTCAACGGGCAATTGCATTTCAATTTCATCCAAACCAAAAAGAATTTTCTCTTTGTGCTCGGGGTTGTCTCTTAATTTTGGGTTGTCTTGATTAAAAATATCTGAAATACGATTGCGCACTAAACGCCAGGTTTTTCGACCATCAGCAATAAAGTCATTCAGACTGTCTTGAAGAAAAATGTCGTCAGTGAGTTCTATACCTTCAAAATAACCGAGTTGATGCAGCGCCCCTAAATCAATAGCCGTATCCCCGATACGTGTACCGATGGTAATGATGTCATCTCTGGTCAGAAATACACCAAAAGGAATATTTTGAATGGGAAAGTCACTATGTTCTGGAACATTTAGCCAGGTTTTAATACTGGGGTTATTGGCGCTTAAGGGCATGAATCGGGATTTTAATTGTTGGTAAAATGTTAATCAAATATATAATTTATTGACTACTAACAAAGGGCATTTAGTATTTTTGGTGCAAATCAAATCATCAAACAAATGAGTCACCAAGACGCTGAAATTTTTGATCTAATTGAACAGGAACACGACCGTCAAAAACACGGTTTAGAACTAATTGCCTCAGAAAACTTTGTAAGTGATCAAGTTATGGCGGCTACTGGAAGTGTTTTAACCAATAAGTATGCTGAAGGCTACCCGGGTAAGCGCTATTACGGTGGGTGTCGTGTTGTGGATCAAGTAGAGCAATTGGCGATCGATCGGGCTAAAGTTTTGTTTGGTGCTGAATATGCAAACGTACAACCGCACAGTGGCTCTCAAGCGAATACGGCGGTTTTTCATGCTTGCATGAAGCCTGGAGATACCTTTTTAGGATTTGATTTAGCCCATGGGGGACATTTAACCCATGGAAGCCCAGTTAATTTTTCTGGCCGCTTGTATCGACCAGTATTTTATGGCGTTGATAAAGAGACAGGCCTTTTGAATTATCAAACGGTTCTCAGTTTGGCCCAAGAGCATAAACCTAAAATGATTATAGCCGGGGCCTCAGCTTACTCGCGAGAAATTGACTATGCTGAATTTCGCTCTATTGCTGATGAAGTAGGGGCTATTTTATTAGCAGATATTGCTCATCCTGCAGGACTTATTGCAAAAGGAATTATCTCGGACCCCATCCCTCATTGTCACGTAGTAACCACGACAACTCATAAAACATTGCGTGGTCCAAGAGGGGGTATGATTTTAATGGGAAAAGACTTTGACAACCCATTTGGCATCACTTTGAAAAATGGTTCTCTGCGTAAAATGTCCTCCCTTTTAGATGCCGGAATTTTTCCCGGAAATCAAGGCGGTCCATTAGAGCATGTCATTGCGGCAAAAGCAGTCGCTTTTGGGGAGGCCCTTGAAGATTCTTTCTTGCATTATATGGTTCAAGTAAAGAAAAATGCTAAGGTTATGGCCGAAGCCTTTATTCAAAGAGGCTATAACATTATTTCAGGGGGTACCGATAATCACATGATGCTCATTGATTTACGCAACAAAGGAATTACTGGAAAGCAAGCTGAAGAGGCGCTCGGCCAAGCAGAAATTACGCTAAATAAAAATATGGTCCCCTTTGATGATCAGTCCCCATTTGTAACCAGTGGAATTCGTATTGGTACTGCAGCAGTGACCACTCGCGGGCTGGTTGAGTCGGATATGGAGGAAATCGTGGTATTGATAGATCGAGTAATTCAAGCGCCAGAGGATCAAGCGAATATCGAGGCGGTGGCTTCTGACGTGTATGACTTAATGGCTCATCGTCCGTTATTTGTGGCTTAAGCAATGATCGAGACCCTGCGTTGCTATATTCGTCCGGTAACTCCAGGAGATGCATCGTTTATTTTAGAATTACTTACCAGTGCGCTGTGGAAGCGTTTTATCGGAGACCGCGGTATTTCTACCGTAGCTGAGGCTAAAGCTATTATTGAGAAGACGTACCTACCTGCATTAGAGCGTCCAGGTTTTGGTCCTCATGTCGTGATTTTAAGAGAGACTCATACGTGTATTGGGACTGTGGGGATCTATCAACGCGACAATCTTGAACAACCAGACTTGGGTTTTGCCTTTCTGCCCAATTATCTCCACCAAGGCTTTGGTTATGAAAGTGCCACGGCTCATTTAGCAAAGGTTCAAAGTCTTTTACATTTACCTAAGATTTATGCCATTACTAATGACGATAATCTTGCCGCTCAGGGGTTGTTGTTAAAAATGAATTTCACAAGGACCGCCGCTTATCAGCCGCTTGATTCAGAAGGTAAGGCCGATCTAGATGCCGTCCCTATGGGGTTATATACCCTTAATTTTCAGGAAAACTAATGGCCTGAAAGGCCCCCAGGTCAGGATTGCTCGCCGGCCGCGCAGTGCCATTTAAATCTACAGGAACTAAGGTGGATCCTGCACTGGACCCGCGGCCTACGGCCGCTGATTCCTCTAATGAAATATCAAAGTCATTGAGGTTAATATTTTCAAAAACAGGATCTTGATTTAATACCAAGCCGCGATAAAGGTTGGTATTCTGGAAATCATATAAGGGCTCGTCTGCATAAGTATTCAATGGATCTTGAAACTTGATCAAGCAGTGATCAAAAAGGACATTATATGCGCCCAAATCTTCTTTATAGAGTCCGATTTCACGTTGTTCAGTACCATAAATGATACAGTTAACAAACTCGGCCTGCTCCAAATCGGCCACTAAAATTTCTTGATCGTTGATCGCTAAAGCATTGGTCACTTGGACCGATGGAAAGCTTCTAAAGCTGTTCGACCAATAATTTGAAAACGTACTGTGGATAAACTTGTAGCGCCCTCCTAAAGTCAGGACTAGTGCGGCCTGACCGGAGTTACTTATCACTACATTTTCTCCGTAGACATCGCCCGTTTGCGCCATAAGACCAGAGGTGGCGGTATTGTATATTTGAACATTTTTTAAGGTTAAGGTCCGGTCTCCGTCATTGCTATCCATTAAGATTCCGACTAAATTGTTCTTTACGGTGACATGAGAAAATTCGTGATTAGTGCTGCCTGCCGTGAGCCAAATCGTACCCCACTGTCCTGGTATATCTGAAAAGCCTGGCTCTAAACGATCGCTTTCAAATATGATTTGACCTTCTAGGGCCTCGGGATCGTTACTGGGAAGGCCGATGGCTTTCAAAGACGCCCCATTGGTAGCAATGATGCCGCTATTTTCATGAAAATGAATACGCGCTCCTGGCTCAATATTAAGGGTCTTTCCGGGAGGAATGGAAGCGTATCCATAAATAACCCATGGTTTGTCCGCGGTCCAATTGAGTTCATTGTCATCTAAAAAGAATCCATCGATAAATACATCTTCGCCAAGATCCAGAGTCTCATAAATACCATCCCCCAAGGGTGCAGGAAATAAAAAATGGGCTTGTTGTACTAAAGTCACCAGGGTGACATTTTGAGCATTACTTCCTGAGTCAAAAACCAATTTATCTTCATAAACCATTTGTGTGTTCTCTCCGAGATTACCCACGGTAGTTTCAATGAATACAAAAATGCTGTCCTTGGCTAAAATTTGAACATCTTCAAAGCTTTGGCCTGGCTGCCCATCAACATTTAATCGGTAGTTTGAGGCGGTTCCTTGTGCTAAGGCGACTTGCGGGATCGTCACATTCTTGTCACTGTCATTGTAAACTTTTAGGGTATAAGTACTGGAACCTATATTTTCGAAAATAGTATCCAAAAAGATGGTGTCGTTTGAAAAACGCAAAGCCCCTGTGCTGGGCACTGAATCAAATTCAGTTTGACATGAACTCCAAAAAATAACCAGAGTTAGGGCAAAAAGGGGGGGAATAGACTTAAAATATTTCTTGATCATTGCTTGAGTTGCACTTTTATCTTAAAAATTTGATCCCAATTTTTTCCGGTAATGAACAACGCTCCAGGGGTGCCATTATAGGCGATTCCGTTGAGCACGTCGAGTTCCTTATGTTGGGTCACTTCTTTTTGTAATCCTTTAAGATTGATAACGCCCTCTACAGCTCCAGATTGTGGATCCACGATGGCTATGGCATCTTTTTGATAAATATTGGCGTAAATTTTTCCATCAACCCATTCGAGTTCATTGATTTGATCGATTTTTAGTTTATCCGTGTAAACTTCGATGTAGCCCAGTTCCTTGTAGGTTTTAGGGTCTAGTTTCCAAATCTTTTGTGTTCCATCGCTTTTGTAAAGTAGTGTCCCGTCATTACACAATCCCCAACCTTGAAGACTTTTGTCATATTGAAATTGATCGATAAGCTCCAGAGTTTCTTTATTGTAGACAAGGCCCGTATTTTCTCGCCAGGTCAATTGAATAATCTTATCGTCAAAAACCGTAATACCTTCGGCAAAAAAAGAATGGTCTAAGGGCTCATTGCGCAGGACTTTTCCCTGGGTTAAATCTAATTTTCTCAGGCTAGATTGACCGTACTGTCCCGTGCTTTCAAATAAATCATCTCCGTCAAATTCAAGGCCTTGCGTGTAAGCATTGATATCGTGTGGAAAGCGTTCCAGTATGGTGTAGGTATAAACTTCTGGTTTTTTAGAAGCTACTATGGTGAATTCTTTACTTATTTTTTTAGGTCCTTCTGAAGTATAAACTAAAGCCTGTATTCTGTGCGTGCCCATAGGCCAATCACCGAGTGAAAGAGTCCCGTGCTCGATAGGTACTGTCCCCATACTTGTATTTTGAGCGGACCATTGAATTGAATCGGCCTTGAGGGATAATTTTGTCAAAACGGACATATCTAAAGTATCCAAAGGGGTATAGGTTTTTTGATTTGCTTTGATCAAAATTTCAAAAAACGCACTATCTCCTTTGGGCGAGGTGCCACATTGAACCAGAAATATCGCTAAGATTAAAAGGCTAAGTATTTGACGCAAAGGTGTCATCAGGCTTAAAAATTTTAGTGCCAAGATAACCATAATAATTGATGTTGAAAATGTTTGTAAGGCCCTAAAAAGCAATGTATCTTTGCGGCGGCAAGTCCTACACAACCAGCTCCTGTCGAATCCCCCAGGGTGGGAACGCAGCAAGGGTAGATGGTCGCAGCGGTGTGATGTATGGTACTTGCCATTTTTTTTGGATTCCACTCAACATTACGTCATCTTTGTGCTAAACTTCTATTTATGGCTCAAGTTGTTATAGTAACCGGCGCTTCTTCAGGGATTGGGCGTGCCATTGCGCTGACACTTCATCAAAATAACTTTAAAGTTTACGGAACAAGCCGAAATCCGCAGCATTACTCAGATTTACCTTATACAATGTTGGCTTTGGACTTGCACGATCCTCAAGGGTTCAAGCAAACCCTTGATGAGATTGTTAAAATTGATGGTCGCATTGATGTGCTAATAAATAACGCAGGAGCGGGAATTACAGGGCCACTCGAAGAAACCCCGATAAAGGAGAGTAAAAAGGCTTTTGAGACTAATTTTTTTGGTCCCATGGAGCTCATTAATCAGGTATTGCCAATTATGCGTGATCAAAATTCAGGCTGTATTATCAATATTTCTTCAATAGCTGGTTATATGGGCCTCCCATTTCGTGGTATTTACTCGGCCACAAAATCGGCTCTTGAAATTATCACAGAGGCCTATCGCATCGAATTAGAGCCATTTAACGTACGGATCTGTTCTATTGCACCAGGTGATTTCGCCACCAACATTGCCGCAGGACGCTATCATGCCCCCGTGCTCGACGGGTCGCCTTATGCCAAAACGTATGGACAGACTTTAGCTTTAATCGATGAACATGTTACCCTTGCTCCAAGCCCTGAGCCCATGGCGCAAAAAGTACTTGAAGTCATTAAGCAGTCCAATCCTCGTCCTCATTATGCGGTCGGAACTTGGTTACAGAAATTTTCCCTAGTCCTTAAACGATTGCTTCCGCAAAAAGCATACGAACGTATGTTGCGTAATCACTACAAGCTTTGAGTGTACAATGTGAACAACTCGTGAAGAAACTTTTCAGAAATTTGGGCGAGTGATTCAAAACTTAAATTATTTTTATTTCAATAATAGAGCCAATAAATAATTCCTTCGCTTAACCCACTAATTACAAACTTTATGAAATTTTTTATCGATACCGCCAACCTAGAACAAATTAAAGAAGCGCAAAATCTGGGCGTTTTAGATGGCGTCACTACGAATCCGTCCCTGATGGCCAAGGAAGGCATTACAGGGCGTGAGGCGATTTTAAAACACTATGTAGCGATCTGCGAAATTGTTACGGGAGATGTTTCTGCGGAGGTCATTGCCACGGACTTTGAGGGTATGGTAAAGGAAGGTGAAGAGCTCGCGGCACTGCATCCGCAAATCGTAGTCAAAATTCCTATGATTAAAGAAGGGGTGAAGGCGATAAAATATTTCTCTGACAAAGGAATTCGAACCAATTGTACCCTAGTTTTCTCTGCGGGTCAGGCCCTTTTAGCGGCCAAAGCAGGAGCGACTTACGTTTCTCCTTTTATTGGTCGTCTTGATGATATCTCTACCGATGGACTGACCTTAATCGAAGAGATTAGGCTGATTTATGACAACTACGGTTTTGACACTCAAATTCTTGCGGCCTCAGTGCGCCATACAATGCACGTATTGGCTTGTGCTAAAATTGGCGCAGATGTAATGACGGGCCCGCTTTCTTCTATTGAAGGCTTATTGAACCACCCATTAACCGACATTGGATTGGCTAAATTCTTGGCGGATTACAAAAAAGGAAACTAGTAATTTCTGAAGCTGAATTACCGATTGAGGTAGTTGAGTAATTTTTGCTCAGCGTCTAAGCTAAAGATATTGGTGTGCGGGTCAATAATGATTCCTTTAGCATCAATCATCATGGTTTTATTGACTGAATTAATCAGCAAAGCCATGCTGGCTTTTTCGATGTCTTCAAATTGAAATTCATGCTCAGTGCGATAGTTTTCGTGCTGAACCAACCTTTTCCATTTCTTAAATTGATCATCGACATTGATGCCGACAAAATCAAACTCTGGGTATTTACCTCTAAGCTCACTAATGCGCTTATGGATATTTTTGACATGCATCGGTGAATTTAATGACCAGAAATAAATGACCGTAGGGCGCTTTATGATGTCCTGTATTGAGACCGTGCGGTTCTCAAACGAAACCAAGGCTACATCAGGCAGCAGGCTGTTTGGCATTAGTCTGAGCGCTATTTCAGAAAGTTCAGAGATAAGTTTTTTGTCCTCGCTACTTTGGTTATATAAATTGAATTTGTCCAAAATAAGGGCCATATGCTCCGTATTCTCGGCATGAATAAAATAGTTGATCACCGTGTTTTTAAGCAAGCTCTGTTTTAAAGAATCATTTGTTATCTTAGATTCGATTAGGTCCATTTTATGCCAATTGTGCTCAAAGGACATACGACTGAACTCTTTTTCTCCCTCAATAGCCTCAAAGGCGATATTATCAAAATAATAACCCAAGCACCTGAAATAGGGATAATACGTTCTTAGGTCTTCGTTGCCGAGATCCATTTTCCTTCTATAATCATAAAAAGAGGCGGGTATTTCTTTTTCTTCCCCATAGCGCAGCCGCTTATTATTCGAAGCAATATAGAGCTCCATCTTCCCAAAAATTGCATAGTCAATGGCAGCATGAGCCACGTCTATAAATGCCTTAGAACGCGCATCTCTTTCGATAAATTCATCCAAAAAAGATTCTCGTTGCAGACGAATAGAATCCATTTTTTCAATGAACGATTCTGGTGTTAGACTATAAAAAGAGAGGATTTCTTGATCAGCCTCTTCATTAAGTAAGAATAATTCTGTGAGAAAATTGTTTTTAGAAGCCCCGCGGCCTGAATAAGTCAAAGATTCATCAAATTCCAAAGTATTCACGCGGAGCATAATACTGTCGCCGGGTTCGACAAACATGGCTTGAAATTCAAAATGTTGAAAGTAATATAACCCTGGATCCGCCGCTTTTATATGATACATAAAGAAATTCCGTTCATCTAGAAATACGGTATCACTTGTATTGCGATTATGGGAGATAATTACATAATCGTACTTGGGATTCACAATTTGCCCCCCGATCCAAGCACTGCCACAGGTTTGTGGGTCAGGTTTGGACTGGCACGAGACAACAATAAGACTCAATAAAACATAAAGACTAAAGCGCACAGTTCCTATCGGTTGTTGTTCAATACAAAAATAGTTTTCTTAGCGAGGTCATTTGTTAATGCCTCGTTAAAGTATTATTGTAGGGTCTAGGAGCCGTTTGTTTAGAAAATGGCTATTTTTGCGCCCAGTAAAACAGACCATAATGCTATCAGTTTCAAATTTATCGGTACAATTCGGCAAGCGCGTCCTTTTTGATGAAGTTAATACACAATTCGTCCAAGGCAATTGTTATGGAATCATTGGGGCCAATGGAGCAGGAAAATCAACCTTTTTAAAGATTCTTTCTGGAAAGCAAGATCCGACTTCAGGGCGAGTGCACTTGGAACCTGGTAAACGTATGAGCGTGCTTGAACAAGATCACAACGCCTGTGATTCATTTACTGTTTTGGAGACTGTGGTACGCGGTAATAAAGATCTATTTGCCTTAAAAACTGAAATGGATGCCCTTTATGCGGACTACAGTGATGAAAACGCCGAACGCATAGGAGAACTTCAAGTGGCTTTTGAGGAGATGAACGGGTGGAACGCCGATAGTGATGCCGCGGCATTGTTATCTAATTTGGGGATAAAAGAAGATTTTCACTATACCTTAATGTCTGATCTAGACGGTAAACAAAAAGTTCGTGTGCTTCTGGCACAAGCCCTCTTTGGAAGTCCTGATGTATTGATCATGGATGAGCCAACAAACGATTTGGATTATGAAACTATTTCGTGGCTTGAACAATTTTTAGCAAATTACGACAACTGTGTCATTGTGGTTTCTCACGACCGTCACTTTTTAGATGCGGTCTGTACGCACATTAGCGATATCGATTTTGGGAAAATCAATCACTTTAGCGGAAACTACACTTTCTGGTATGAAAGCAGTCAATTGGCGGCAAGACAACGCGCTCAGCAAAATAAAAAGGCCGAGGAAAAGAAAAAAGAGCTTCAAGAATTCATTATGCGCTTTAGTGCGAACGTAGCAAAGAGCAAGCAAGCGACCTCGCGAAAAAAGATGTTGGAAAAACTTAATGTGGATGAGATTAAGCCTTCAAGCAGACGCTATCCTGCCATTATTTTTGATCGAGAACGCGAAGCTGGGGACCAAATCTTGAACGTAGAGAATCTTTCTGCTCATTTGGACGGGGAAGTTTTATTCAAAAATATAGATCTGAACTTGGCAAAAGGCGATAAAGTGGTGATGTATTCAAAAGATTCTCGCGCGACAACAGCCTTTTATCAAATTATAAATGACCAAATCAAAGCCGAATCGGGAAAATTTTCATGGGGAGTAACCACGACCCAAAGTTATTTGCCTTTAGACAACAGTCAATATTTTAGCCGAGACGAAAATCTTGTCGATTGGCTAAGACAATGGGCCAAAACCGAAGAGGAAAAAGAAGAGGTATACCTTCGTGGATTTTTAGGAAAAATGCTCTTTAGTGGGGAAGAGGCCTTGAAAAAGTGTACGGTACTCTCTGGTGGTGAAAAAGTACGCTGTATGCTCAGCCGCATGATGATGATGCGCGCTAATGTTGTGATGTTAGACGAGCCGACGAACCACTTAGATCTGGAGTCTATTACCGCATTTAACAATTCCTTGAAAAATTTTAAAGGGACGGTCCTTTTCACGACCCACGATCACGAGTTTGCACAAACGGTCGGGAATCGAGTCGTTGAATTAACCCCAAATGGGGTAATTGATCGCTATATGAGTTTCGATGAGTATATGAGTGATGCCAAAATCAAGGAACTTCGTCAATCCATGTATGGCACAACGGTTTAAGTCAACGCCAAGTATCAGCGCGAATTATTCGAATTTTTGAGCCACTTCAAATGCTTGCTCATACTGATCTTCACGCACAAGGAGCTGCACTTGATCTAAAACCCCGCCGCCAAAGCCGGCTATCGCCCCGCTTTGCATGTCATTGCGCACCACGGGACTGATTCCCATGTCGTTTAGTTCGGCCGTAATGGCTCCAGCAACCAGTGAAGGCCCCGTAAATATTCTTTTCATGCTCATAATGTAATCGGAATTAATAGGCCACGATCTCGTAAATCAAGTTAGGCTAAATGCAATGAATTAAAAAAGTTTAACGCAAAACAGCCTCGAAATCACGCGAAAAAGTTTCTTGTAATTTCCTCATGATTTTATCAATTTGTTTATCGGTTAAGGTCTTATGCTCGTCCTGAAGGGTAAATGAAAGGGCATAGCTCTTTTTACCCTCAGGAATATTTTTGCCCGTGTATACGTCAAATAGCGATACTTCTCGTAGCAGTTGTTTTTCAGCATTCAATGCGGCATTTTTCAACTGATCAAAGCTAATGTGCTGATCCAGCAATAAGGCTAAATCACGCTTGACCTTAGGGAATTTAGCAATCGGAGCAACCTTTGTACTCTGCTGCGGAATCATTGATTTTATGGCAGCCCAATTGAATTCAGCATAGAGAACGGGAAGTTCAATATCAAATGCTGCGCACAAATTTTGTTGGATGACTCCGTAATGGACTAGGGGTTTTGGGCCATTGTAGGCGGTAAGCCCCTCTTGCCAAAGCGCTTGTGTGCAACTTTCCTCTGAAGTAACCCTAATTCCTATGCTCTCTAACAATTGATGTACAGAACTCTTAAGTTCAAAAAAACTAATGTTCTCGGCTTTCGAATCCCAATGCCCTTCATTACTCTTGCCAGCCAGTCCTAAGGCCAAACAGTCGAACTCTTCATAGGCCCCCTCATTGTGGCGATACGTTTTACCAAATTCAAAAACGCGAAGTCCACTCACTTT
>Ga0181576_10000149_pt1 | contig 46053 bp, 15 predicted proteins | sample 101ome_22_FD_132464 | JGI IMG/M metagenome (GOLD analysis project Ga0181576, IMG submission 132464) | Coastal salt marsh microbial communities from the Groves Creek Marsh, Skidaway Island, Georgia - 101412BT metaG (megahit assembly) | ecosystem: Environmental > Aquatic > Marine > Intertidal... | reverse complement strand
CCCTTCGCATAAGGAGGAAGCGCTAACCCGTCCGGCCCGCCCCGGCGTCCCCCCCCGTCGACGCCTTGGCCCGCTCCCATCCCCCCCTCGTCACCCGCCGCCTGCGGAGGCCCCCGCCGCAATCGTTGGGCCTGCACCTCGTCGCCCTTGTAGGTGAGTTTGGGTAGTTTGAATCGGGGATCGGGGTCGCAGCCGTGCTTCTTGGCGGCCCATCCCAGAGAGAGCTCGCAGAGGAAGCGCTTGAGGGGACGGCACCCGAGTCGACCTGAGCCGGGGGGACCTCCCTGAGGGAGAGAGTGAGCGAGAGAGAGAGAGAGAGGTAGAGAGAGAGGAGGGGGGGAGGGGAAGAGATGAAGACAGGAGGGGGGTGGGAGGAAGAAGGCGTGGGCGGATACGATGCCCCGACCCCCCCCCCGACTGTTGACCCGCCTGCGCCTCTCGTGCCACGTCCAGGTTGAAGACGACGTCTGCGACGCCGCACGGATCCCCCCTCCGATCCAGATCGCGCCTCAGGGGGCCCATGGCCAGGGGAAGGCGAAGGACCTCGCTGTTAAGGCTGTCGTCGCCGTCGCTCCCCACCTCCTGTGCTGCCAAGGCGTCCAAGACCTCGGGGGGAACGCCCGGTCCGCTCCACGCGCCCGCTTTGGGGACGTGCTCGGATCCGCACACGTTGAGAAATAGACTGCGAGGGGGGTGGAAGGAGAGCGGGGTGATGGGGGGTCGACGTGGGTCGTCGGGGCGTGCCTGGACGGACCGTGAGCGGCGATGGCGATGGCGCAAGCGGCGTCGCAATGCGAACGATGACGACTCGCCGGCGTCCGTCTCGTCTGTCCGTCGTCTTGACCACGAAGATTGGCTCGGGCACGACGTCTACTCCATCGTCCCTTGGGGGGCCTCCGGGCCGGAAAGGCGGCGCGCCAGGGGCGCGCGCTATGCCAGCGAACGGGGACGTGGGAACGGCACCGGCGCTCAACGCTCCGTCTGGGTCCCCCCCGACTTGTTTGGCCAGCCGGGCCAGTTCCCGTAGTTCATCTGGCACGTCCGGATCCGTCTCGAAGTTGCCGCCTCCAGCCTCGTACATCTGCGGCGGAGGATGGGGGGGTGGCCAAGGGTGAGCTGGCGGGCTCGGACGTGGCAAGACCTGCGACCGGCGCCCCAAGCGGCGCGGCGCGCGGTCGGGTACCACCCGACCGCGACGAAGACGAAAGGGCGCTGGCGTGTGCGCGACCGCAACTAACCCCGTGCAGCGTCGATCAACGGTGCTTCGCCGCTCGTCGCCACCGGCGGAACACGCTGACGAGCCTTCGCCAGCACGCTGCGGACGAGCCGGTGTCGGCGCCGGCTGGTGGCTTCGAGGGAGCTGGATGCGGCTCAGGGAGGAAACTAGGCGCGCAACGACGCACCTGAACCATCTGGAGCACCTCGTTTAGCGAAGAGAGCGGATCTCCGCTCTGTTCTCCACTAGAGGCGCTCATTCCAGTGGGCCCGCCGCGGCCCGACGGGGCTGCGGGGTCCAGCATTTCCCGGACGGCCATCCTTTGGGGTGGGAGATCGGTATGGGCGGGGTTGGAGCGTGGGGTGCCTCCGGTATTCTGCCTCTCGCCTTCCACTCATGTGATCGCCACAACCTCAGTCTCGTCCTCTTCGACCCCCCGAGTATCTCCCCGCAAACTTCGCTGCTCATGCCTGGATCGACGACCAAAGCGGTCATGGTACCTTCCACGGAGCGGCGTCGAGGTGGTTGCGGGCGCAGGACGGCGTTCCGCGTCGCAACAGGCTTCGCAGTTGCCGGAATGTCCAAGTTTCTGGTCCTTGGCGCTGCGATGATGGCTTGGCGCGTCATTACAGTGCCTTCAACGACAGCTCAGAAGGAAAGTTAATCAAGATGGACCATTCACGGGCAGGTTAGATCCCGAACGGCTCCGGGAGAGGGCACGGCGCAGAAGACGCGCCGAGGCCAACCCCCACCTTGTTGATCCCCAGATCGTCGACTGCACCGACGTCTCTCCCCCCGGAGTCGACCTCACCTGCGCCGAGCAGCGCTCCCTCGGCAAGTGCTCTGAGTCGTGGATGATTGATGGTGGCTTCTGTCGCACCGAGTGCCGCCTTGACGGGTGCGACCCCGCATGTGATCCTGCGCCCCTCGGAGACGCCCTTGTGGCGCGTGGCGCGGGCCTCTGGGCTGAGGTCATGCAGGCGACAGGGCTCGACCCTATGCGTCTAGCCCCGGGAGGCACTCTTCTGGCTCCATCGGACGATGCCGTCGAGTTCTTCGCCGCGGCCTACAACGAGGCATACGCCGACGCCCCCACCAACACCACCAGTGCGGACCACCGCCAGTCCCGGCCCCGGTCCCTCCTTCAGGTAGCTGCCAGACGGTCCCCCCGGGAAATCTCTCGGACCCCCACGCCTCCCAGGCCAAGCGAGTCCCCGTTCCTCCCTCTCCTTGTCCCTCCTCCTTCCCCTCTGCTCGTTGGAGGGACGGGAGGATGTCCGGTCGAGTCTCGAGGGGAGCTGTAGCAGTGCCCACCTGGGTGACGACCCGACGTACCTCAGCACGCCTCTCCCCCCGCAGTCGTCTCAGCGCACGACGCCACGCCGACCGCCGTCAACCAGGTAGAGGCGATCGAGGCCGTCGAGGCCCCCCGCCCTCCTAGCCCCGGCCGGTTCTCCCCCGCTGTGGCCGCCCTCCTCAACGCCGATCCCGAGCTCCTCGCCGCGATGGTCCAGTTCCACGCCCTGCCCTCGACGTCCGACCTCGCTGTCGGGCTGGACGCTACCGACCAGCCGACAGCCCTCACTGGTCGATCCGTCGCAGTGCTGCCGGGACGGACCATCGCCGTGGCGGGACCGCTAAACTCAGCCACCGTTGTCGCACCGACCGAGGGGTTGGTCGAGCGGGTTTGCGCCCTGGATGGGGAAACGGACGATCGGACAGCGCTGCGAGTGGTGGACGACGTCTTGCTGGCAAGCAGGGCTGGGGGGGGGGAGGGGGGGGTCGGTTGCTGTCAGTGCCGCCGCCCCCGCCGAGTTAGGCCAGAAGGCGGCTCCATGGAATCCACGACCGCCAAACGTCAAACCTTTGTCTCACCCATCCCGCCCCTCTCCCCACCCCTGGCAGGTTGGTCCGACTCTCGCTGACTTTGTCCCCGTTTTGGCCGAGGCTGACTGCGTGCCCACTGCCGATGTCTCCATTGAGGCCGCCGTCGCCTCCCTCCCCTCCGACTTTTCCGTCTTCCGTGCCGCTCTGGGCCGCACTCGGCTTGTGCGGGAGCTGAGCCGGCCTGGGACCCGGTCGACATTATTCGCCCCGGACGATGCCGCCCTCTCAGCGTGGCTCGCTGCCGCTGGATTCAAGTCAACTGACGACGTTCCCCTCGGCGCCCTGGTGTCGGTCCTGCGGGCCCACGCCGTGCGGGGTCGGGCGCTAGACGAGACCGCCCTCCGCGGTTCGTCAGACTTCGTGAACCTCGCCCTCGAGCCTCTGAGCGTCGACGCAGGGCCTGTTGGGTCGACAGGGGCGCTTTCGATCGAGGCGCTGACGGCCACGGCTGAGGTTGTGGCGCCCGAGCTGCATGACGGGTGCGACGCGGTGATCCATGGGATTGACGGCGTCCTCATCGCACCTCCGGCCGCCTCGGGTTCCGCGTTCGGCTCCACTGCCTCAGTGCTGTCGTCGTCCACCGGCTTTGTGTCGTCCCTGCCAGCCGAGACGGGCTCGATGTCGACGACAATTGAAACAAGTGGGCCTGGCGTCCCGGGGTCGTCGTCTGCAGTGGCGGCCGAGGTGTGCCGCACACTGGAGGCCGTACTCCGCTTCGAGCCCCGGCTCCGCCGGCTCAGCGACGCCCTCGCCCGTGCCGACCCCGGCATGGCCGCTCTGCTCCTCTCCCCAACCGAGGGGGCAGCGCCGCTGACCCTCCTCGCCCCGACGGACTCCGCTTGGGACACTCTTTTCTTCCTCTACAACGCCACAGAGCCGCGCTGGGACGAGCCTTGGAAAGCGAGCGAGAGACGAGATGGAATATGGGAGCGGGGCGGAAGAGCGTTCACCGTGGACCGCATAGCTGCCCGACCCCACCGCCACCTTTTCCCCCTATTCATCCCGCAGCTCCTCGACGACACTGCTGCCCTGACCCGCCTCCTGGCCGCACATGTGCTGGTCGAGTCGGTCCCCTCTACCGCTCTGGTCCGTGGTGCCGCATTTCCAACTGCCCTTGCCGGCCCTGACGGAGGACCCCTGTTGGTGTCGGTCGACGTCGTCCGCGAGACAGCGTCGCGGTCGCGTGCCGAGCTCGTCTCCGCCTCTGGGGTCGTCGCCCGGGTCGTTCCGGGCGCCACCGACATTGGCGTCTGCGGCAACATCACCGTTCACCTGGTTGACGGGGTCCTCTCCCCGGACCCGCTGGACGAGACTCCGCTCCTGCGCGCTGCGGTGGCTGAGGCCGTCTCCCTTGGGCGCCTTCCGGAGACAGCACTTGAGGGCCTGGCGGAGGCGTCGCCTGAAGACCTCGCGGGATTGCTCGGCATGCCGCTAGCCATGACACGGGGGCGCGAGGTTGGGGGGCGCCGCCCGGAGCCCGTGGGACCCGTCCCAACGTCCGCAGCCGAAGCCATTGTAGCGCCCAATGAGGCCCCCGCTGGAACTCCCCCAAACGAGCGCGACGTGCTGGCGCTGCTTCGCGGCGGGCGGGGCTGAGGGGGAGGGGGTGGTTGTTGGGTTATAGTCGGTTCATAGACTTGTAGCCGTGCGGTTTGTAAAAATCCCCTCGTCGTCTCGGTTAGTTGGCCGCCCGCGCCAAGCGGGTCTCAGCGGCTGCCGCCCGCCGTGCCCTTGCCTCGTCCGCCGGCGTCGTCGTCGTCTCTGGCATCGCATGCGCCGCGATGACAACGGGGTCCTCGAGGGGCAGCATCGCCGCCCGCGGGATATCGCGCGGCGCTGTCACCACGGGCACCGACCCCTCTGCTGCCCTTAAAGGGCAACCTGGCGCGTCGGGCAGCGCAGTCAGTGGCAGCACCTCCATCTCCTCCTCCCCATTCCCCCCTCCTGCCCATAGGGCGAGCCCGCCCCCACCACCTCCCGACAGCAGATCGACCACCTCAGCCGCCGCCACCGATGGGGGCGGAGCGGCTGCCGTCGCCGCGCTGGACCCTGCCAGCTCGGCCCCCACCCCGCCCTCCCTCCCGCTCCCCCCTGGGGGGTCGGCCAGTTCCACAATGACCCCCCGGGGCATCGCGCCACCCTTGGGAGGGGACCGCGAATCGAGTCCGTGGTAGGCCGCGAGGGCGTGGGTGAGAAGACGACTGTAGGGGTTGGGCTGGGGGAGCAGGGCCGCCCGGGGGGGGGCGGAACTGGGGCAGGAGGAGGGGCCGGTGTCTATGGGATATCCCCCCATCCCTCCCTCTCCTCGGAGCATCGCCCCCGCCCGCGCGACGGGCCGCTCGAGCCGCGCGAGCATTGCCGGGTCGGCCCCGCGCAAGGCCGCGCGCTGCGGGCGGGGCAGGCGGCGCCAACGGCCGAGGGCGTCAGCTGCGGCGCGACTGGCGTCGGCCTCGGTGGGCGTCGCCACGGTCGACTGGGCCGAAGGCCCCGCCGCCTCGTCGCCGTAGACGTCGGCCGCGGCGTGGGCCGCCCACCGGCGCCCCCGCTCTGCCCGCCGTTCCTCTCGCTTTAACTCCTCCGCCGCATCCCACGCGCGCAGCGCCTCCCGCTCGGCGTCAGGGTCGACATGCATGAGATGGCCCCACGAGGGAAGAGCGTTGGCTGGCACCCCCCCCGCTGCCCCCGGGACCCCCTCGGCCGCGTGACGGTTAGCCGCCGTGGCAAAAGGGCAGGCCCGCCCCCCCCCAAATGGTGCGGGCTCGAACAGGGAGCGGGCGTCCCGGGCCGACAGTGGACCGGCCAGGTCTCGAAGGAGCCGGTCGTTCTGCCATCGGTTGCGCTTGCGCGCCCCGAGCGTCGAGGCGATGGCGTCCTCCAGTGCCCGCACCTCGGGAGCGACGCCGCGGGCCCACCCGCCGGTGGCGGTGCCAGCAGTGGCGGAGGCAGCCGACGATCCCTCAACGCCGAGGGCCAGGGCACGGAGCCACCGGCGCTCGAGGGCATCGCGCGGCTGGTGCGAATGGTGCCGGGCCGACGACGACCCTTCACGGTTGCCGGAGCCACGGCCCGTGTGGCGGCCGCCGATGGAAAGGTAGTCCTCCTGTCGAGCCGTTTGGGGGGGGGGGTAAGGGTCGGGCACGGGTCGTGGCAACGAGGACGCGAAGCAGTCGCTCTTCGCTGGCGGCTCGTCGCGGCGGAGGTGGGCGGCGAATCTCGACAGACGGGAAAATTGAACGGTTCCATGATGGCACATCGAGATAGGAGGCGCCTCCTCGGCGAAACGGGGAGGGGTGGCCTCGGCCACGTTCGACACCGGCCGAGAATGTCATCGCCCACGTCTCACTCGCCAGAGGCGTTCCTCCCGGCATCAGCCACCTCAGCAGCGTAGGATGACGGTGCCCCCCTGTAACCTGGAGGCCCGCAGACATGACGACGAACGCCGAGGCCGTCGAAACCCGCCCGCGAGCGCCGAAAGCTGAGGGAGGCCGACCCTCGCGGAGTCTGCGCGTCTTTTCCTGGCCACTGGAGCGTCGCCGCCGCCCTATCGGAGGTAAAGTAGTTGCTATTCGGCACCAGCCCGCTCTCGGACCCTGAAGAGAGTGGTGCTCGGCTCGACTCGCGTTGGCCCCCTTGCGGCGATGGCCCCCCCGCATCGCCCGTCAGGAACCTCCGACCCCCCAGCGAGCGAGTTTCCGCGTCCATGCTGGTCACAAACAGCGTGACGAAGCCGGCTCGTGGGGCCGGCGAGTGTGTTGGAAGAGGCAGCAGCGCACGAGGAGGCGCGCTACCATTATGGCGTGGACTGGCCTCTATCGTCGAAGATCCGGACCTGCGGATATATGTGGCTCACGATGTCACGGGCGCGCGCCCGCTTCGCATCCCAGCGCGTCTGACGAGGCGCAGGGAGACTGGCCGAGGCGGCGCGGTGCCGGAACGCCCCCTCCGTCCGCGGCTAGGGCCGAGACCCTTAAAGCGTCGCATTTCTCAATTTTTTGATGCATTATCCTCAGAAAGAGCCTATGAAGCGCGCTATACTCTCTCCCGATCGGACTTGAGGCCGGGCGTTTGGGGCGGCGTCGGCCGCCGCGCCGATAAAATGCGGCGCGGACCGTCCCGTCCGTTCGCGACATCGCTCCGTGTGAGAACGATATCGTACGCGCAGTCCCCGGTGCCGGGGCGCACCCCTAGTGCCGAGGAATATCGCCTAGTCACTGAGCCCATCGCCGAGCCCATCGCCGAGCCCAGCGCGGACCCCCACACCTAGCGCTGCCGATGACCCCATCGCCACCCTCACGACCCGACCCCCCCAGGCTCGACCCCCACCGCCCGGTCGTCCGTCGCCGCCCGCGCCGCCGCCAAGTCCACCTCCGGTGGCATGAAGACGACCCCCGACGCCCTCCGCGGATCCGCCCCCGCCCTGGGCCCACAGGACGTTGACGCCCTTGCCCATGATGTTGCCTGGAAGGCCAAGTACCGGTCTGGCCACGCCCCCCTCTCGTGGGGCACGCCTCAGGCCTACCAGGCCGCGGCTGCCTCCATCGAGGAGCGCCTCTTGGACCGGTGGGACGCCACGTTCAGCCATTTCGAGAAGCAGAACCCAAAGATGGCGAGCCAGGGCAGTGGGCGCGGGGTCAGGCACGAGCCCGCCAGCAGCGGCAGCGGCCGCGTCAGAGGCAGCTGCACTGTCACCGGCCCCAGCACCGGCATCAGCGCCAGCAGCGGCACCGTGCGCCCCTGGCGACCCCTCCTACGACCCCTCCGGCCCCGACAACCCCCCCCCCACTTCTCCCATCGGCAGGCCTACTACCTCTCCATGGAGTACCTCCAAGGGCGCGCGCTCGCCAACGCCGTGCGCAACATCGGGATGAAGGACGCCTACGCCGAGGTGCTCGACCGGTTCGGCAGCAAGCTGGAGGAGGTCGAGGACTCTGAGCGGGACCCGGGCCTGGGCAATGGTGGGCTCGGCCGGCTGGCGTCGTGCTTTTTGGACAGCGTGGCGTCGTGCGACCTGCCCGGGTGGGGCTACGGCCTGCGGTACAAGTACGGTCTGTTCAAGCAGATCATCCAGAGGGACGGGCAGATTGAGGTCCCTGAGGACTGGCTTGACGTGCGCAACCCCTGGGAGGCCCGGCGGGCCGACGTTCGCTACCCTGTGTCCTTTGGCGGGTCCGTCGACAACGGGACGTGGATTCCCGACGAGACGTTCGATGCCGTGGCGTACGACACGCCCATCCCCGGCTACCGCACCACTAACACCATCAGCCTGCGTCTGTGGGACGCCGAGTCGACGTCGCAGGACTTTGGTCTCGCGGCCTTCAACGCCGGCCACCACCTCGATGCCATCCGGCGGCAGGCGCGTGCCAGCGAGATCACTGCGGTCCTCTACCCCGCTGATGGGACCCGCGATGGCAAGGCTCTCCGCCTTCGCCAGCAGTTCTTGCTGTGCTCGGCGTCTGTCCAGGACATCATGGCCACCTACAAACGGCGCAACGGCGGCGACGCTGTGGACTGGTCGGGCCTTCCCGGCAAGGTGGCCATCCAGATGAACGACACGCACCCCACGCTTGCGACGCCCGAGCTCATGCGGCTCCTTATGGACTGCGAGGGCCTCGGCTGGACGGCAGCCTGGACCATCTGCAAGGGCGTCGTCAACTACACCAACCACACAGTGCTGCCCGAGGCTCTGGAAAAGTGGCCTCTCGACCTCCTCGAGGAGCTCCTGCCCCGGCACGTCGAGATCATCCGGAAGATTCACTCCGACTTTTTGTCCTCTCCCGAGGTCGCTGCTCTCCCCAAAGAGGCCCGGCAGGCCATGGCCATCCTGGGCAACATCGATGTCGACACCGGCGAACCCCTCAAGACGATCCGGTGGATGAAGGGCACCGACCCCAAGACGGGCATGCTCAGCGACAGCGAGCAGCCTTACGAGGTCGATGCCGACCCTGTTGTCGCCATGGCCAACATCTGCTGCGTCGCCGCGGGCGCTGTCAATGGTGTCGCTGCTCTCCACAGCGAGATCGTCAAGGACGAGGTCTTCAACGACTTCTACAAGCTGTGGCCCCACAAATTCCAGAACAAGACCAATGGAGTCACGCCCCGCCGGTGGCTGGCGTGGTGCAACCCTGAGCTGTCCGATGTCATCACCCGCTGGCTCAAGACGGACGCGTGGATCCAGGATCTCGACCTCCTTGCCGGCCTCGTGCCCCTCGCTGACGACCCCAAGCTTCAGGCTGAGTGGCGCGCCGCAAAGCAAGCCAACAAAGCCTCGGCTGCAGCCTGGCTCAAGGCCCAGACGGGCTTCGATCTCCCTGTCGACGCCATGTACGACGTCCAGGTCAAGCGCATCCACGAGTATAAGCGCCAGCTCCTCAACGCCCTCGCCCTCGCCCATCGCTACAAGGCCATCAAGGATACGCCAGCGGCCGAGCGCAAGTCCAAGTTCGTGCCCAAAGTGTGCATGATCGGCGGCAAGGCCTTCGCCACGTACGAGCAGGCCAAGCGCATCGTCCGCTTGATCGTGCAAATGTCCGACGTAATCAACAACGATCCCGACTGCGACGATTTGTTGAAGGTGGTATTCCTGCCCAACTACAACGTCACTGTCGCCGAGCACGTCATTCCGGCCACTGAGCTGTGCCACCAGATCTCCACGGCGGGTATGGAGGCCTCAGGGACGTCGAACATGAAGTTCATGATGAACGGGTCCCTGACTGTCGGCACGCTCGACGGCGCCAACGTCGAGATTCGTGAATGCGCGGGGGCGGAGAACTTCTTCCTATTTGGCGCCGAGGCCGACGAGATCGCTGGTATCCGCCGCGACCGCGGGGAGGGCAAGTTTGTCCCCTCACCCGAGTTCGAGGCCGTCAAGGCCTTTGTCCGCTCTGGCGTCTTTGGTGCTGACGACGACTCGCGCCACACGTTCGACCAGTTGTGCGGTTCCCTTGAGGGCAACGAGGGCTTCGGCCGGGCCGACTACTTTTGCGTTGGCTACGACTTCCCTTCCTACCTCAAGGCCCTCGACGCCAGCGACGCTCTGTACCGCGACCAGGCTGCGTGGACGCGCGCCTCCATCATCAACACGGCCACCTCAGGCAAGTTCTCAAGCGACCGCACCATCCGGCAGTATGCCTCGGAGATCTGGGGAATCGAGCCCTGCCGCGTGCCCGACCAGTGAGACGGAGAGCGAGAAGGGGGGCGGTGAATATGGGTTGAGGGGGTTTCAGAGGGAGGAAACGGGCGGACAGTTTCAAAACGACCGCGGAGCCGGCTCTTTACTTGGTGGCCGTCACCCACCCCGTGCTGGGCCTCCCGGGCCTATAGCCCGCCGCTCGGCTGCGTCGGCGGCCAACCGTCGCCTCCGGTCCCGGTCTGACTCTCTGGCTGGAGCCACGCCAGTGATGGGAGGCGGCGCTCTGGCGACTTCCTTGACGTCGTCAGCCGCTCCGGCCGCGTCGGTTCCCAGTCCGGCTCCCGCTGCGTCAGCGCCGGCTCCGACGACGCCAACGGATGGCACTGGCGAATCGTCGTCGTAGCTGTAGCCACCCCCGTCCTGGTCGCTATCCTCGGTGTCCTCGACGACGATGATCTCCTCCACCGGCTGCGAACAAACCAGAATGACGTCAGCCCCGTCGGCCGTCGTACACTCAGCGCCGTCGGCGGGACGCGGGCGTCGACGGCCCTTGGCGGCGCCTTTGGGCTCTGGTGACAGGCCTGCTGGCCGCTCGCCTCCCCTCGGGGACCCAAAGTAGCGCTCGATGCCACGGGGCTTGGCCAGACCGGCGCTGCCCACCCCCGCCGCGTTGGCGCCGCTGGGGCCGGCGCCACTGCCCCGGGCAACGCGGTTCCCCGCCCCGGCCCAAGGCCTCTCGTCGGTGGCGTCACCCGTCGTCGCCCCTTTCTTCTTGGCCGCCTTGAGCCCCTTGGGCTCTCGTACCTTCTCAAACTCCCCTCCGCACTCTCTAAGGTGCCGGTGGTGCCCGCAGGAATGGTCGCCGCACGGCCGGTCGGGGACGGCGGTGCCCGCGGGGGGCTTCTTGTAAGACCGGCAGTCAGCCGGCTGTGGCGCCCGGTTCATCGCCCGCTTCACCGTCTTGGCGCACCGCTTGCACCGCCAGTGGTGCACGAGGTACAAGTCGACCTCGGCGTGCAGCTCGTGGTAGACAGAGAGCCGGTAGCCGCGTGGGAAGGGCCGGGCGGGGTCCTCGCCCTTGTCGCCATTGATCCGGTGCATGTGCGCCCGGAACCGGGGGCCGTGGTCTCCGTCGCGGCGCCACTCCCCGGTCCGGAAGAGCTCGGCGTGGATCATCTCGTGGAGGAGCGTGTCCTTCAGCTCTGCCATGGGGCGTAGGCTGAGGAGCTGCTGGGAGAGACGGATCTCCGTGCCGCCCAGCGCGCTGTGGGCGCACACGCCCGCGCACCGCGTCATCTTGCCTGTGGCCCACTTAACGTTGCACGCGCCTTGGCCCAGTTGACCGGAGAAGTAGCGGACATCGTAGTACATGAAAAGATCCTCCAGCACGGGCGGCCAGCTCTCGAAGCGCGCCACCGTGTCTGCGTCGTTTTGATGGGGGGCGGCACGGGGCTGTTGGCTGGGCTTTCGTCCAGGATACGCGACGAGAGACTCAAAAACGGCGTAAATTTCGCTTATTGAGAGAAGATGGACGTCCAGTGACCATGAGATGCCGCTTCAGACGGCGCGAGTGCGCTTGAGAGGGGCGCGGCGGCGCTGCGTCGGCAGGTCTGCGGGAGCCCGCTCGCCAGCGGGGGCGCCTCCGACGAGACCACCGGCGCCCAGCTCGTCTTCCATGGTGCGCGCGCCGGTTGGCGCGGTATTCGGGGGCGCAAGTGGCCGGAAGGGGAAGGGGCCGCATATCTAGCGCCCGTGGCGGGGTTGGGCCTACGCAGTGTGACATCCATCCTTCTTTCCATTTGATTATCCACCTCTCTCCCCCCCCCAAACTACTAAAGTACAACGTCAAGGAAGGCCGCGACACCGGCAAGCGTCCACTTGAGCTGCCCCGTCTTGCTACGGAGCTGGGCGGTAAAGACCTCCTGACGGAACCGCGCTTCAGTCGTGTAGACCGGACAGAGGTATGCGTCCTTGATGTCGCTGCGGTCCACCTGGACAGCACGCACGAGGATGACGGGCAGGGGGCAGAAGAGCTGCTTGGGGAGTGAGTCCTCGAGGGCCATGGCCTTGTCATCCCACCGCGCGCCCTCGAGGGTGAGGCCATGGATAAAGGCGCCATCGCGCGCCGCCGCGTCGACCTGCTCCCGCGTCGCCTTCTTGGTCACCTCGGTGATGACCTCGGTTTTGTCCAGCGGCCAGTCGTTGCGACGCGCCGTCGTCTGCTTGACGGCCGTGAGGAAGGACTGGGGATTAAACAGGCCCGACAACCAGACGCTGAAGGGCACCGAGAGGTCACCCGTCCAGGCAAGCAACTGTTCGTGCCTCTGGAGGAGGTTGACAAACCAGCTCGATAGGGGCCGCAGGGAGGGGTAGGCGATGATGGCCCACGACCCCGGGGTGGCGTCATTGGCGAGCGCGTTCATAAGGAGCTCCATCTGGCCCGTCATGGTCAGGTCGCCCTTCAATCCGAGGTCAAGCTCGATGAGAGAACGCTTGATCTCGATGATGACGACATTGATCCGCTCACTTTCCTGGATGGCCACCATGGTGTAAGGAGAGAAGTCTCCGTCGCACCGGGCCCGAATGTCCTCCATGTCGAAGGTGTCGGGCAAGCGCTCAAGGAGCTCGTCGAGAGAGTTCTTGGCCCGCTCCTCCACAGAAAGGCCGACATCGCCGCCCGCAGTGCGCGGCTGGAGGTTGAGGACGGAAGCGCAGAAGCTCTCAGCCTCGCGGAGCTTAAACCCGATTTCGGCATTGGGGTGCAGGCCGAACGCGACAGGGGACTCGCCCTTCATGTTGTCCTCGATGTACTCAGTGACCTCCTTGTGTGTGGCAGTGTTGGGCGGTCCCGAGAAGCCTGGGTAAAAGTCCATGCCCTCCAATAGCTCGTCGTTGAAGTAACGCTCGAGGTATTGGCTCGACAACCGCCGGTCCCAGTCCTCAACGATGTGCCCGCCATACATGATTTCGCCAACGACATAGCGGAGGTCGTCCCATGGCACCGTCGTGGACGACTCGAGAAAGTTGACGGCCACCTGACCGCAGCACAGCAGGTCGCCCGTGTTGAAGGGGTAGTTCATGTTCCAACCGATGCCCGACGTTGACCCGGGGAGGTTACCGACACCGAACTTCTTGCGCTCGAGGATGACGGCGTGGAAGTAGCAGAGGGCGAAGAGCAGGGAACGGAGCTCGGCCTGCTTGCTGCAGTTTTCGATAATCTCGTCCGAGAAGTTGCCCCACGCGCGGTGGAGGTTGGCCTTGAGGCCCTCGGGGGGCTCTTGGGTGAGCTTGATGGAGTTCTGCATGATGGAAATGGGCAGGGGCCGCTCGAGTCCGGGGGGGGGCTCCGCTGAGATGAAGAGCCGGAAGTCCTCGTGAGTCTCGGGGCCGAGCCGGTCAATCGTCTGGACGAGATCCTGGGAAGTCCAGTCAATCGTCAGGTGCACGTTCTGGAGCAGGACCCACCCACCCTCTTTCTGGGCCTTGCGCATGGCCCGGTTGGCGATCTCTTCCTGGCCCTGGCCGAGGGAGATGGTGTGGTAGGTGCCCTCGTCAGCCGTCATGCCGCGTGTGGCGCCGAGGGTCTCGACAGCTGCGGCGGCATCCACGCCGGGCGAGAGGAAGATAAAGATGGGCACCATGGGGCTGGCGTCCTCCATTGATCTCTCAAGGTCGAAGGCCTGGGAAACAACGTAGACTTCGCCGATGACTTTAGCGACAAAGGTGCGCATGGCTGCCGTGAGTCGATCGGGCCGGAGCGCCCGGAAGAGGAGCAGCCGCTCGAACTCAGGCTGCCGCTTCCAGTCGCCGGGGGGCGCCTCGTCCTCGGGGTATTGGAGCTCGAGCCACTCCTTCCAGCGCTTCTGCCCCGACACGAGATCGTCGGGCAGAGTCTGGTAGTCCTCGATGCGCGCAAGGGCCTGGACAGACGCCCACGACGACTCATTGATGAACTCCGAGCACGGGTTGTCGGCGCCCTCGACCTTGGGTCCGCGTAGAAGGTAGTCGAACTTTTCGAGGTCGAGCTGCCCTCTGCCCCGCAGGATGGCGATGGCGAGCTGCGTAGCCACGATGAGCTTGTGGCGCTCGAAGAGTCCCTGCGCAACGTACTGGAAGACGACGCGCGACACAGTCTCGACCAGGCCCGCGACGCGCTGCTCAGTCCGTTGCTTTTCATTGGGGTGCTCATCTGGCTGGGGCGTTAAGTCCATGCCCTTGGTTAACACCCTAACAAAATTGGCCATCGAGTAGTGGTAGACACGATCCAGAGCCGACAAGTTGTCGATAAGGAAGTAGACTAGCGAACCACGCGCTGCGACGGGCCGGTAGACTTCGCGGGCGAGGCTGATTTCCGCAGATGTCACCTTGGCTTTAGCCACCGACTCCGCGATCTCCGTGGCCGTCACCTTGGTCAGCTCGAGGTTCTCCACCAGCGCGACGTCCTCAAGGATGTCACCCTGCACCGCCGCCAGACGGGCCAATAGGGAATCTTCTAATTCCTCGAGCTGGATGGCGTAGCCATTGAGCGACTCGATGAGGTCGTTTGACTGCTTTTGCATGTCAGGCCGCTCGTAGCCGACGACCTGGGCGAGCAATTGGTCTTCAAGTCCCTTTTCCGTGACGCAGAAGTTGATGATGGTCGTCTGTGCCGCAATCTCGGGCTTGTAGTGGGGGTTGCCGAGCTTGGTCTGGAGGAAGAGGCGGAAGCTGGGGTTGTAGTCGACCTCGTCGTCGCCCAGGCGGAGAATCTGGTTGCGTCCCTTTTTGATGATGGACCGGGCCACGACAGGCTCAAGCACAGCGTCGATGTCCTCGTCAAGCTTCTCGATGATCAAAGGTAGGCCGCCTTCGATGCAAGCCTTGACCGTGTCGATGTACTTAGCCTGGGACAGCTGGATGACCTTGAGACCGGCGTCCTTTTCGCGGTTGGTAATCCACGTGATACCTTGAAGCTGAGGGTCAACGAGAAGGGGCCACCGGCTCGAGTTGTTCATAATGGCACCATTCTCCTGAGAGAGGGGGTCAGTGGGGAGGCCCTCGGAAGACCATTTTGCCAACAGCGTGTCGGATGCGAGGACGTCCATCGGCACAACGCCTTCTGTCATAGGCACCTCGCGCTTGACGAGGTCCGGGAGCCACTGGTCGTTGACGAGGCCCTTGCGCATCTGCATGTTAAAAGGTCCTGCGTAGGCGACAAAGGAGGACGCCACCAGAACGTCTCCAACGAGCCTGCCCTCCTGTGCGAGGAAGCTCTTGACTGTCTCGCCCCACCGCTGGCGCTCGGAGGCGAGGCCCGTGATGAGACGGTCGGCGAGGTCGGCTTTGTTCTGTGTCTTTTCTGCGGCGGCGATGGCCTTGTTCTTCTCCTCGGTGGCGGCGGCGAACTGTTCCTCGAGGGCGGCAACCTTGGCGTTGAGCGATGCCACCTTGGCACGAACCGTCGACAGCTTGGCGTTTGCCTTTTCGAGCTTCTCGTTGGCCGCGGCGAGGTCCTCGCGCAGCGGCTTCACCTTTTGGAAGACCCGGAAGTACTTGCAAATGTTGACCACCCACCCGGCCAGGCCAGCGGCGGCCACCGACTTCTTCTTGAGGTCCTCAATGGCGGGTTCCTCAGTGCCCGGGATGCACATCGCGTCCTTGTACTTTTTCTCTACCGTCGCGACGTTGTTCTCCTTGTCGAGGTGGTCACCGATGTTGGCGCCAAAGTCCTCCAAGGAGGCCTTGAACTGCTGCGCGTTGCCCATGAACTTTTGAGCGTTCTGCCAGGTGAGGTCCTTGTCCTTGAGGGGCTTCTTGGCGTCGGCGAACAGGGTCATTACGGCATAGGCGACCTTTCCGACGGCGTCCGAGGGCGTCTTGAGCGACTTGAGCTCAACGAGGTGGGGCACCTCGAGCCCCGCGAGAGCCTTGATGGCCTCGGCGATGAGGGGCTCAGCGGCTGCGAGCTCGGCCTCGCAGACGGCCTGCTGCTCGGTGACGGCCTCGGCGATGGCCTGGGCCTTCTCCTCATCCTCGCGCGACGCTTCAACGACAGCCTCGACGTCGGCCTTTTGCCTGCCAATGACCTCGATGAGCTCCTTCGTCTTGACCTGCTTCTCCTCGACCACGATCTTTTCCTGCTCGAGCATGATTTGAAGGTCGGCGACCTGCGCCGCTGCCTGGGCAATCTTGTCGAGCCCATTTTCGAGCCGCTCACGACCGCTCTTGACCGACTCGCGTTTGGAGGCAAGAAGACTTTTGTAGAGGGCGATGAGCTCGAGGTAGGACTTGGGCGTTACGTAGTTCCAGCGGCGGTAGGTCGCCTGGAAGGTGAGGGAGGCCTCAGTGACGGACGTGTGGGCAAAGGCCATGTGGTGGGCAAGGTTGTCCCGAACCCCCTCGTCGACGTTTTCTATGTCGGCGAGGAAGCGCTGGGCCACGGCCACGAGGGCCTCTTGAGGCCATGGGTGGAACCAGTCGAATACGCAGCAGTTGACGAGACCCGGGAACTGGCGCGCACGGACGCGGAACCGGTCACCCGTGGGCGAGAAGCACAGGCACACGTGCATCAACCGCCTGACCTTGGCAATAAAGAAATCCCAGAGAAGCTCGTTTGTCTCGAGCACTCCCGCGGCCTTGGCCTCGCTGCGCACCGCGTTGATGAAGTTGTCCTTCTCCTCAGTGGGCACGACATCGGGGATGAAGCCGTCAGCAAGGAGGTCGTTGATGTAGACAAGGAAGCGCTCGTCAACAATTTGATTGTCCGTGAGCATGAAGACGACGCCAACGCCCTTGGTGCCCGCACGAGTGTAGCACTTCAGGATATCTTCCTTGAGCGAGTCGATGCCATACGTGGCCGTGACTTGAATCTGGAAGACCTCCATACCCGAGCCGCCACTGACAAAGGCGGCGAGACGGCCGAGCGACTGGCGCCCTGATCCACCGACGCCAACGAGCATCGGGTGCCCGCCTGGCTGGTCGAGGATGCGTGAGATGCGGCATACGTGCTCCATCGCCTGCTGAAACAATACGAGGTCCATCGTGGCGTTGGACTCGTTGTACTCCTTGAGCGCGTTCATCAGGACGGTCGACAACTTGTCGTACGACGGAACAGAGAGGTACGGGATCGAGTCCTCGCTCTGGCCCTGGATGAAACTACAGAAAACGTTGGGCCGCTCCTCGATGACGGCCATGTCGAGGTCGGCAAAGTACTTTTTCGTGACGCGCTTGCGGATTTCCTCGAACCGGTCGGCGTCGGCGTTCGACACCATGCGGTCAAGGAAGACACGCTCAACCTCGTGGACGAAGAGACGGGCGCAGACAGCGGGGACGTCAAAGCCCCGCTGGGGGTCGGCGCGGGTCAGGCCCTGCGCGATGTTGCTGAGCTCGCGTAGGTTCCATTGGTAGTGGAACTTCACGGCAGACGGCATGAAGTTGTTCATGACCTCCTTGTGGAGCTCAATGGTGGCATCGACAAGCTTGGGGCCGAGGGAGGCGACCTCGGGGGAGAAGCCGTCGCCGCCAAAGTGGCCCTCGATGATGCACGCAAAGATGCTGCGCACCATGTCGGGCGGGGGCATCTGAACTGCGAGGGTGGTAAAGTGCCGCTGCATCCTGGGCGTGATGTTGAAAGAGCCCGACGTGGGGTTCATGCACGCTGAGAGGAGGCAGTTCGAGATCTTGCGTTGTTGGATCTTCCCCTTGTCGTACCATCCCTGGTAGTCGACGTACTGGCGCACGAGCTCGACCGCGCTCTGTGTGTCGTACTTGTCCTTGAAGGGCATGTTCATGTCGTCAATAAAGTAGACCATCTTGAGGGTCCCCGGCGGTCCCCACCGCACGTTGCTCTTTTGCAACGGCTGCTCCATGGTGATCTGCAGGTCAGGCGCCAGCGTGAAACTGTTCATGTTGACGGTGGACGACATCATCTTCTCCTTATCCATATGGTGGAGGTAGTTGTTCATGATGGCCGTCTTGCCTGTGCCGGCGTTGCCGACGAACATGACGTAGTGCCCGAGCTCCACGTGCCGGTCAAGGAAATAGGACATGCGCTGCGTGTCCACCGTGGGCACAAAGATGGACGAGAAGGCGGCGCCGGGCTCGACTGAGTAGGGCTCGATCTGGTCGGCCCAGGGCCGCATAACGCCGTTGGCCTGGTCGACGTAAAAGTCGAAGACGAGAGATCCACCCTCGCCAAGGGGGAATTGAACCGTCTTGTGGGTGGAAACCCACCACCGGGAGAAGTCGGTGCGGTGGTCTGTGACCTTGTCGACGAGGAGGCATCCGCCGAGGGACCACACGAGAGCAAACACAAAGTTGGCCTCGAGGAGTTTCTTGGCGGCGTCGTCTGGCGGCGGCGTCTTCTCGCGAGGCAGGAGGCCCTCGAGGATTTTGAAGACAGACTGCATGATGGCGATGGGCTGAAGGGGCACAAGGGTTCTGAGGTTGCGGCGCACATACTCGAGGGACTCGTCCACGTACTTGTCGAATAGGCCGATGAGGAGGGGCCGCAAGGTCTCGCACTCAAGCGACTCAATCCACGAGTCCTTGGCGGGGACCCAGCCGATGTCGTCCTGGTTGACGTAGATGACGCCGCCGCGCGACACGGTGGCGGGGGAGCAGTGGACCATGTGGTTGATCTCGAGCAGGAGGCGCATCGAGTCGGACAGCGTGATGCGTTCGCCTGAGGCGAGGGTGAGCATCTTATTGTCGTCCATGACAGTGTTCATCGACTCGATCCACTCTGCGTCAATGTCTCCATCGAGGACAATCCACTGGTGCTTGTGCGTCCGCTCGCCCTCAGTGGCCATGTGGCGGAAGGTTGTCGAGATCAGACCCTCACGCCACTCGCGGGTCGTGGGGTGGAGGTAGCCGTAGAGCTCGTTGCGAGTGACGGACTTAGGGTTGATCGGCCGGCTGTCCGACTTCTCGCCGTACAAGTTCTGAGCGCGCTTTAGCGTGCGCCAGATGGACGACTTGCCGCACCCCGCAGGCCCAAGGAGGAAGACGGACCACCGCACCTCGAAGATCTCTCGCAATTGGGAGATCTTGAGCGAGAAGAGCGGGCACGTCTCGACCTGCATCGACAGGTCTTCCGCAGCCTTGGCGATGGACGGCTCGAACGCATGGTCGACGGCACGCTTGACCTCGTCCACCTTCTTGGGGAAGAGGTCGTTTAGCAGACCCATGAAGATGACCTGGTCGTCGGCGGTGAGCTTGCCGAGGTTAAAGTCGCGCAGGGCGCGGAGTAACACCTTCTCCTCGGTCATGTCGGGTTCCGTCTTTTCGGCGGCACGCTTCATGCCGCCTGCGACGTAGAGGGTCGTCTTGATGGCGCGAAGCTTCCAGTCGTAGTGCCGGGACTTGGACAGGAGGTCCTCGCACAGCTTGTACAGAATGACGAACTTACGCGAAAGGATCTTGGCGCCCTGGAAGCCCTCGGCCATGAGCATGATTTCGCAGATAGCAGCGAGATCAGGGACAACCATGGAGACAGGACGGAAGAGGGCCTTTACACTCTCAGGCAGCTCGGCGCGACCAGGGTAGCCCGGGTTCATCGTGATGAAGGCCATGACGGACGCCTCGAGGCGAATCTCGACCTCCTCGAAGATGAACTTCTTCTTGGAGGCCCGCAGCGCGTCGAGGACGGTTTTGTACTGGGTGGAACACACTGACAGGACCGACACCGGGATGCGGTTGAACTCGTCGAAGCAGCCCCAAGCACCGGTCTGGGCGAGTCCCTTATAGATAGCTCCCATGGCGCGGAAGTCCATCTGGTCGGAGCAGTTGAACACGAAGATCATTGTGGCGAGATGGCGGGCTAGGTCCTTGACGGTTTCCGTCTTGCCCGTCCCAGCGGGGCCGGCGGGGGCGCCGCCGAGCTTGAGCCGCTGGGCCTGGGTGAGGGTGATGTAGCACCGGTCTGTGAGGGGAGTGATGCAGAGGCACCCGGGGATGCCGACATACTCGTAGTTGTATGGGGCGTCGGCATCGACGATGTTGACCTGAACCTCGCCCGTCTTATCATGCTTGAAGTAGCGGAGCTGCGAGAGCCACTGGAAGCAGGTGCCATTTTCGACGCGCTCCTCAATGAGGCGGCTGACGACGTCTCGGGCGTGCACGTCGATGGTGCAGAGCATGATGAGACGCTTGCGCTCCTTCTTGGAGAGGTCGGGGAGGTTGATGGTGTCGATGACGTCGACGAGCTGATCGGTCTGGCGCTGGAGCTCGACCTTGAGCGCGTCTTCGTTGCCGTCCTCAAGCTCGCCGAACGCCTCGTTGATCTCTGATGTAAAGTAGACACGCGACACAATAATGGTCATCTGTACTGTGTGGCCCGTGGCCTCGCGAATCCACTGGCTGCGCTTCATCTCCTCGTACGACGGCATGGCCTTGGTCTTGAACTCGTACCGGAGGGCAGCACGCATCGAGTCAATGACAGTCTGCATCCAGATTTCCACAGGCCCATCGCATAGGCATGGTTGCACGCCCGATGTCCCCTCAGGGCAAAAGGCCACAACCTCGCCCTCCTTGGACGTCATGTGAGTGCCCGTCTTAGTCGGAGCGCCCTTTTCGTCCTCGGCGTAAGTGATTCGCGCGATGTTGTCAAAAATCTTGGGCAGGTGCTTTTGGATGAGGAGGGGCTGAGATCCCTTGGACAGGAGGTCGAGGAGCTCGCTCTGGGCAATGAAGTAAAAGCGCGGGAAGATGAGGCGCTTGGTCTCAAGGTAGTCTTGCAGCGCCTTTTCGCAGATTTCGAGCTCAGAGAAGAGGTGCTCAAGACGCTCGAGACGACCGTCGAGGTTGCACGCCTCGACCGCGTTGGTGATGTCAGGCGCCGATGCGGCGAGCTCCTTGAAGTCGCTGTTGATGGCGTCGAAGCGCTTGGAGTCCTCCGGGAGCTGCACACGAATGTCTTGAGACCCGATGAAGATGCTTTCGAGGTTTTGCCACTTATTCTGGACCTCGAGCCACACCTCGAGCACCGATGTGACGGTCCCGAGCTGCCGCTGCCACAGCGTGACAATCTCGACAAACTTGGGGTTCCCCTGCACGTACTTGCCGCTGGCCAGTACCTGCAAGGTGAGGTTGTCGGCCTCGAGGATTTCGCGGAGCTCGTCCGACGCCTGCACCTGGAAGACATCGGCGACCTCGGCGTAGGGCACGAACTCAAGCTGCTGCCCCGCCCAAACATCCTTGATCTTGTTGAGTTGCTTCTCGATGCCCTCCTCCTTCTTGGCCCGGTCAACAATGTCAGCGACCTGGTCCTCAAAGTGGTGAAGACCGAGGTCAAGCAGTGTGCCGAGGGTGAAGCGGGCGTCAACGACGAACTCCTTCTTGGTTTCCGTCATCAGTGCCTGCCAGTGTCGGTCGCGCATGGCAGGGTCATGGAGCTCACCGACGAGCGGCAGAGACGTGGCCATGGCGTTGACGCTGTCCTCGAGAATGCGGTAAACGTCGTAGGTCCGAGCAGTAGCGGAAAGCGTCTTGAGCTCCTTGCGGAGCTCCTTTGTCGTCTCCATGAGCGTGTCGGTGTCAATGGCATCCCACTTGGTCGAACGCCAGTCGACAAAGATGTGCGTGACATATGACGTCATGTCCCAGAGGGCCTTCAAGTGGGTGAGGTCGTCCTCGCACCTCCGAAGGTGCACGGGGTCGACGACAAAGAGGTCGAAGAGCTCCTGAGACTCGCGGAGCTCGGCGTACTCGGCCATCTGCGCCGACACAGACTCCCACTCGCCGACCCTGCCGTGCCGGAACTGGTCAAGGAGGTGGTAGGCCGCCTCAAGGTGAACGATCTTGAGGGGGCCGTTGATGTCACTGCCATGGGCTCCAGGGAGCTTGAACGGAGCGTTTTCTTGGAAGAAGCGCCGGAAGCGCTCGACGCGCTCAATAAAGTCATCCGACGCCCTGCGGATTTTGGCGCCCTCTAATTGCTGAGCAAGGGCGACGCTCTCCTTCTTAGCCTCGAGCTTGCGCTTGAGCTTGAGCCACTCGGCTGGGCCGTCCTCGAGGAGACGCGTTGTCGACTCTGGGACGACCTCAGCACCAGGGGCCATGTGGGCTTTAAGCAGATCGACGGTGGCGCCAAGGGGCTCAAACATGGTGTCGGTGGCCTCGCGCCTGACCTTGATGTCGCGGATGCTCGCCATGACCCGGTAGAGCTTGCCCTGCCCGGCCTCACCCTCGTCGTCAGCGTCGTCCGCGTGCGTCTTGGAGGGCGATGGGGCCCCGTCCTCTCCGTCGTCAGTGGCGTGCGTCCGTGTCGGCGATGCCGCACGGCTCCCCGGCACGTCATCCGCCTCGGCGCCCTCCTCGTCCCCCACGGGAATGTCGAGCGTGGCACTTGTCTTCCGGATGAAGTCGTGGAGCTCCTCGATCTCAGACGTGACACGGTTCTGAAGATATGACGTGAAGCGGAAGACCCACTGGGAGCACTTGGAGGCAAGCTGAGACTTGATGTGCTTGCAGGCAACGCGTATCCACCCGAGGTCGGCCGAGGTGGATAGCGACGCGATGTCCTCCTGAATAGCCTTGTAGCGGACGATCTCGGCCTCGAAGCGCTCGAGCGGGGGGTCGGCAATTCGCTTGCCGTCCTCGTCGCGGACAGCCTCCCGCTCCAAAAACTTTGAGAGTTCAGCGGCGGGCGACAGGGCCCACAGAGGCTCAAACCGGAGATAAGAAGCGCGGAAAGCGTCGAGTCGAGCCTCGGCCGCAAGGGACGCGTCCTTGAGCCGGCAGACCCAGTCGATAATAGAGTGGTCATCCTCAAGCTCAACAGCGTAGCTTCCCTCGCCCACATCGAGCCGCTTGACCAGCTCAATGAAGTCGACGATACGACGAATCCACGACATGAAGAGCTTTCGGATGGACGGGGCGCTCTGGTCGGCCCCCGGAGTCCCGGGGAGGCCCACGGGCGGGTCGAAGGCGAGATCAACCGATGTGACGCCGCCGCCGCCAGTGACCACCTCCTCGACAAGCTTAAGCTCGATTTCCAAAAAGGGTCCCTTTGACTCGCGCTCCGTCTTCTTGTCGTTAGCGCTCCCGCCCGAGCCGCCCTCGAGGTCGGCGTGTAGGTGAGCAAGCGACGCAACGGTGGCGCGGGCCATGCCGTCGAGCAAAAAGTCACCGACATAGTCGACGTAGGCGCGCCATGCAGGCTCGCCCTTGGACACCTTAAGGATGCGGTTGGAGGAGGACAGCAGCGCATGAAGCTCTCCCGCATCCTTCTCGATGTCAGCGTAGCGGGCTTCGAGATGACCGCTGACGTGCTCGGCAAGGTCATCAAGGCGGAGGGGCTTGTCCTTGCGGCTCCAGAGCTTGCGGTCAGCCCAGCCGGCAAGGATCTCCTCCGACCGTGTCATGTTGCCCTTGATCACCGTCAGTACGTCGGCCAGTTCTCTAGTCTGCTTCATCGCCTCGGATAGGTAGTCGTCGATCTTGTGCGAGTTCCAGTTGAGCACCGTCAACGCCTTATCGAGGGACTTACGTACCGTCTCGAGCGACTTGACCACAAGCGGCCGCTCGATGTCAAGCAGCGTCAGCTCTATGTCATTGTATATGCCTGACACCAGCTCCAGATTACCAACTTGACGGCGGTAGGTTTCGTGCTTCTCGTACACCTTCTTGGCGGCGTCGGGGACGTCCACACCGAGCAGTTTGAAGTACTTGACTTCCCGGAGAAGGCGGACGAGGGCGGGATCAAAGTTGACGCGCAGGAGCGTCGCATTTTCCTTGTCGTTCTGCAGGAGAGGGAGCTTGAGCTTGCCACTGGAGGTGCGGCTGCACTCGGCGTACCAAGCCTCGATCTGCTGGGTCTCGAAGTCGGACATGGACTTGACCAAGGCCGAACGAGCGGCGTCGATCTCGGCGACCTGGTCGGCCTCGAGGCCCGTGTCGGCCATGCCCCGTGCCCGGTCAGCGGGCCCCTCAATGCGGCCCCGGAGGGACCGTACCCAAGCCACGGCGCCCGACCGTGGCGCGCCGTTGCGGGCCACGGGCGGGTGGGCCTTGTCCCGATGGAACATGGTGTGCACAGCGGCGATGTCACCCCGGTAGCTTGCCAGCAGATCCGATGTCTTCTTCATCAGGTCGCCCCGGACGATGTCGCGATCCAACAAGCCTTCGAATCCGTCCAACAGCTTGAACGTGTACTCGACCGTGTTGCAGTCGTCAAATGCCTGCGTGACCACGCTGCCCAGCTGCCGCTCCAGCTCCCGAACCGTGGCACGAAAGGCGAGAAAGTCCTCGGCGAAGCCGTCTGCGTCAACATCAAGCGGGTCGTACTCAGCTTGCTGCATCCGTTCCCGCGCGAGCAGGAACTCGGCATAAATCTGCTTGATGGTGGCCGTGAGTCCGCGCCCGTGGGTGCCGCCGATCTCGACGCGCTCGAGCCGCAGAAACTGGAGGACGGTCTCGCCGCACTCGAGCAGGTCGTGCGCCCGCTCGAGAAACGTGTCGAGGCGCGCGAAGAGGGCTGCGTGCTGGAAGCGCCAAGGGTTGTCCGGGCAGTCGACCTGGCTGCGCTGCCGGTACTCAAAGTAGACGGCTTTGAAGCCTCCCAGCACGCGCAGCACGATCTTGAGTTGTGCGACGGCGTCGGCAGGCTCATCGCTCAGGAGCTTGTCAGCCTGGACGTATCTGCCCGCCTGGGCGATCAAGTCGTTGCACACCTCGCGCATCAGCACCACGAGGCGCTGCGGAGTGCAATAGTAGCGCGAGTGGCGCCAAACCAGCAGGACCTGGTGGAGCAGAGGGCGGAAGAGAGCGCCGAGCTCGGGGAAGTCGTCCGAGAGCGAGAGCTTGTCAAAGGCTTGTTCGAGCGGGGTCAAGAACCGGAGGACGTGGTTGGCCTCGGCTCTGGCCAACAGCACCTCGCGGAGGAGGCGCTCGAACGCCGCGTGGTAGGTCGACTTCGCGAGCTCGAGGATGCGGGTGACACGCGCGACGCGCGGGCCGGTGATCTGGGCGTGGATGGAGTTGAGGTCGGCGGCCCTGTCTTTCCAAAATTGCAACTCCGCCGTGGGGCCGGGGTGGGGCTCCGAGGCAGACAGAAACACAGATTCCGGCTCGAGGGTGAGGACGGCCTTGATCTGGCGCGTCCAAGTGACGACGGCGCTCTCGACAACGTGGACGAGGTCCTTGTCCCGGGCCGTCTGGGCCGCGTGGGCCTCGGCGGCAGCCTCTGGGCCGTCGGCGTCCATCGCGGCGTTGGCCTCGGGGCCCGCCGCATCGTCGGCCGCCAGCGAGGGCAGCGGGAGCAGCGTCTGCCCTTTCGTCTGGCCCATGGTCACGTACACGGAAGCCACGAAGCGATGTAACGACTCGGAAACCTCGCGCGCGATCACCTCGGGCCATCCTTCCCGGTTCTTCGGGTTGGACAGCAGGGGCAAGAGGACGCCCTCAGACAGCGCGGACAGGTGGCCCAACGGGTCCTCCCCGAGCTCGCCGACGAGGACCTGGGACTCGACAGGTCCCGATTCGACGTTGATCGCGGTCGCCGTCTTCTTGACCAAGTAGAGGAGCTTCTTGCGGAGCTTTGCGGGGGGACGGGAGATGAAGAGGGGGTCCTTGTCCCCTGAGATCAGGACGAGACGCGTCTCGGGGTCGTCCAGAAAGGCCTTGAGGCAGTCGCGGCTGTCGCCGGGTTCCGTGGCCGCGCGTAGCACGGACTCCTCGCGGAAGGTCGTGCGGTCCGAGACCGTCTGGGGGGTAGTGGATTGTTCGGGGAGGGGGGTTCGGCGGGCAAGAGGGAGCGGGTGGGGGGGGGGGGGGAAGTACGGGGAGCGGGCCCAGGGGGCGGATCACCGCGTGTTCCCGGGTCGTGGAAAAAGAGATGGACCGGCAGTTTAACGTTTGGAGGCGTCGGGGCAGCGGGCACCGACAAGGGACGGCACGGCCGGGCGCCCAACGTGTCGCTGACGCCCTTCGCTCGCGCTCTGGCATCGCAGCTCGCGGCGCGGGCTTCCCGCGAGACCAAGACAAGAAAATTGTCGCCACGAGTGATAAAAAGGAGCGATGACGAGGCGGAGGGACGACGGCAGGTCGCGAGGCGTTCGGCACAGCCGCGCGCGCACCTCGCCTTGACGAACCAATCCACGCGCTCGTCCGCAGCGCCACCACCACCACCACCACCACCACCCTCAGCGTCTCCACGGCCGGCGCCCATCGCTACGGCTTTCTAAGGAGGGGGGGGAGTTCGCTGTTTCCCTCTTCTAGCCCTGGTTGCCGCGGTCGCGCCCTGACCGCGCGCAGCACGCCACGAGTGCGGTGGCGGCGTGGGCTTCTGTTGCGAGCCGGTCGCGGGGGGACGAAGGAGGGCGGGCTCGTCTGGCCTCGGCTGCTCTGCGCGTCGGTGAACCTTTGAGGACTCGCTCGGGGTCGTCGTCGCCGTGTTTCAACCTCCACGTCAACGTCGCCCAGGCATTGCGCCGCGGCGAAGGCCGCGACGCGCGAGTGGGTAACGGTCTCGACCGGTCGCCAGGCGAGCCTGAGTGTCCGCCTGCGCGGACGCGCGCCCGACCGACGTCGGCTTCTCTCGTCGGCCTGGCGTGCAGAATGGAGGCGCCCGGCGAACGAGGAACCATGAATCCCCGGAATGTTGTCATCCCCGCCGTCTTCGCACCTCCCGTGGTCCGAGGACGACGCAATATATGGACCTCTGACGCCTGGGACGCCCGCAACCCACTGCCGCCGCCCATCCCACACTTTTCCACCGCACCGCAGCAAACCGAGCCACCACCGCGCCAAGATGGGCAAGATGGGCGACGTACCAGCGCGCGCCCTGGCGGCGGAGCCCGTCGGCGATTTACCCGCCGCGATGTGGGAGGAGCCCAAGACAGAGACAGATGAGTACGCCCGGTCTGTGCGCTTTGCAGCAGATGTCCAGCTCGGCGCCACGGGAGAGATCATGCAGATCCCGCTGACGCGCCCCGGGCGCGGCGCTCTGCGGTGGCGGGCGGGCCTGAAGCGGATCGGGGCCACCTTGCCGGGCAGCCAAGCGGGACGCCTGTCGTCCCAAATAGCGGGGGACGACTCTCTCGTAGGTGTGCTGGGCCGCGTCGGCACGTGGTTTGGCCGCGACCCGGCCAAGTGGACGCGCGAGGGCGATCAGCGTACCGAGGTGGCCGAGGAGCGGGGGCGCAGGGTGGTGCGGAGGGTGCAGCAGTACGCGGGGTGGAAGCTGGGGCTGCGGCTCGTGTTACCCCTGTACGACGCCCGCCTGCCTGCGGCCCCGTCCGATCGGCCTGACCTTGCTTTCGACGTCGAGGACGTCCCCGTGGAGTCGGACGAGCAGTGGGCCGCCATCATCGCGGGACAGCCCTGGACGGTGCAGCAGGCGCGGAGACGCGTCGCGCGGTTGCTCGAGGCGAGCGGAGTGGGGGGACGACGACGATGGGGTGGCGGGACGACAGCTGCGGCGGGGCCTCTCCCTCTCCCTCTCCTTGTCTCATTTGACGCCCCCCCTCAACACCCCACCTCGACCCCACCCCTCGACAACCCCCCCTGTTATACTCTTTCCCCCCTCCAGGCCAAGATGCTCGCCGAGCACCAGCACGATCTTCACCTAGAAGGACTGCACGGTCTGTGGGAGTTGCTGGTCTCCAAGGACCACCATGCCGACCTCACCGATGGCCAGCTGAGCCTCGCGTGTTCTGCTCTCGTCCACCCTGACGTCCAGTGCGCTGCGGTCGCTGCTGCTGCCGTCTGGACGGCCGTGGCGGTGCGTGAGACTCGGAACCGGCTATTGGCGGGTGGTGTGCTGCCCTTGTTAGTGGAGGCGGCGCGGAGGGGACTGGCGGAGGAGCAGAAGCACGACAAGGCGGCGCGGGCCAAGGCGGCCAAGGCGACGGCCGGTGATGGGGCCGAGGGGGCCGGAGATGGCAAAGAAGACCCTCCCCGCGGCCCCAACCGACTCCAAAAGATGAGCAAGGTCAAGACGAGCGCGCGGGAGCGCGGAGAGGGGTTGGGGATGGGGGGAGAGAGCTCGCAGGGGACGCTGGGCGCGGAATTGTCGCTGGCGTCGTCCATTGGGACAGGCGCGGCGGACGGAGACCTCGTCGCCGCGGCGCCGCCTGACCCCGAGCTGGCCGAGGTTAAGGGTCCCGACGGTGACGGGCTTCAGCCCGAGGCTTCCCGCGCCTCGCTGGGCCAAGAGAACAGCGGTGCCTTGATGCAGCCTGCGACAAGCGGGGCCTCCTCGGGTGGACTCGGAGGCCCCGAGGCGTCGGGCGGGACGGACGGGAGCGGTGTGGGGGATCGCTTCCTCGAGCAGCACGTATGGGCACAGCGCCAAGAGTGCGTGCTGGGCGCGCTTGGCGTCCTCTTTGTTGACCCCGCGGCGCGCGCCGAGTACGTGCGCCTTGACCCTGATCTCGCCGTGCTTGTGAGTCTCTGCCAGGGTGGCGCGGCCGGTGACGCGCCGGGATCGCCCCACGCGGCGTGGACGGCCCACCGTAAGGCTCTTGCCGCCCGCGCCCTGTGCATGCTCGCGCACCGCGACCCGGCCGTCCGCCTGCACATCGTTGAGAGACCGGGCCTGTTGCCCGCGCTCTTGTCCCTGGTGGAGTGCGACGTCGTCGCCCCAGGCAACGCCCAGGTCAAGCTCTGTGCCATCACCATCGTTGCCATCCTTGCGCTCGACGACCCGTGCATGGAGCTGGTGCGGGAGACGGGCCAGGCCCCGCTCCTCTTTGGTGCATGCTCGCGCACACTGTCGCAGGCTTTCGACCTGATTGACCCGGCGTCGGACCAGTGCTGCGCAGTGGGGTCGCCCGTGGCATGCCTTGCAATGGCCGAGGGTCTGGCGCAGGCTCTGTGGGGCGCGTCATACGAGTGTTGTTTGCCAGGCGGCGGCACCCCAACGGACGACGACGTCGCCGCCCTCGCCCGGCTCGGACACCGCGCACTGCTGCTGAGGCGGGGGCCCGCCTATGGCTGGGGCTTCCCGCAGGGCCCTGGCGAGCTGCCCTACTACCCCAGCGAGGACACGGGCCTTGACGTCGACGATGGCCGGCCGCCGGGCGCCCCGCTTGCCCGTGTCATCCGGTGTCTTGCAGCGGCCCTGGCCACCATGGCCGCGGTCCCTGCCCTCGCCGACTCGCTGATGAGACCGGCGCCCGACCCTGAGGACGACCGGCCTGTCATCCCCGAGGCCGAGTCGTCGCTTGACAGCCTCGCGACCGAGGGCGAACGGGAAGAATGGGAGGAGCGCCGCGCTGTCCGGGAGGCCGCACTCGCTGCCGCCGAGGCTGCCGAGGCCCAGAGGAGGGCACTCGCGCCCTTGCCCGATCCCGAGGGCGGCTGCGCCTTCCTCCTCCTCCTCCTTGACCGATTGGATAAATTTGAAGATGATGAAGGCAGGGCAGACCTCGGCACCGCCGCTATCGCTGCCGTCGCTCTCCTCGCTGGCCACGACTACCATGCTGTTGGAGAAGCCTGCATGAACGGCCCTCACCGCCCCTCACTTGTGCGCGCAGGGGCATTCCGCAAGGTCCTCGTGGCCCTTTCCCGGCCGATTGCCGATCCAGGCACCCGGGAGCTCTGTGAGGCAGCCGCCTCCTTTGCGTTGATGCAGTTGACCACTGCGCTGGGCACGGCTGACGTCGAGGACCTGCGCCTCTACACGCACCTCATGCACGACCGGAGATCCAACGTCGAGCTGGGCGAGTTCATGTCGGCGGGCATGTGGATTCTGCTGCGAAACGAAACCAACCGGCAGACGCTGCTGGAGCTCAAGCCGCCTGACCCGGTGGTGGACCCGGATCCTGCAGCGTTTGCCGCGGCCGCAGCTGACGGCGGCGGCGTTGATGGTGATGGCGCCAACGGGGACGGCGAGGATGGCAATGGCGACGGCGGCGCCGACGGAGGAGCTGATGGAGGAGCCGACGACGACAACGACGACCCGGCCGCCAAGATTGCTGCCCAAGTCGCCCGTTCGAAGGCTGCAGCCGAGGCGCCGCGTCCCCCCACTCCGCCCCCGCCGGGCACGTCCTGGGGTGTTGAATCCATGCTTGACGTCGGATTTGAGTGGCTCGACTCCCTCCTCCACCCCCCGCCGCCTCCGGATGCGGCAGATTTGCTCGAAGGGGAGAGCTTGCCGGACCCGGACGACCCAGACGCCCCGGCAATCAAACTTTTCGAGTTCTTGGGCTCGGCCCTTTCCCTCCTCGTTGCTGACGCCCCGTCGGGCGCCGAGCGTGCAGTCGGCCGGGGACTGTACGAGGGCCGCCCCCTCCCTCCCGATCCGGCCGACCGGGCCAGCGACCGACTCCTCGGAGGCCTCTCTCTTGTGCGTCGGCCTGCGCGGCACCCCGACCGAGACGGCCGCGCCGACCTTGGCGCCGGTATTGGGTTCCTTGCTGTCGAGGTCAGGCCGCCGCCTCCCGCCGAGTCCCTCGGGGGTTCGTCGAGCCGCGCGTTGGAGTTGATGGTCGCTCTTCTGTCTCTCACGCGTCCTGTCCATGCCAAGATTCTCCATCTGACCCTCCACAGCGTATGGGCTGCCGCGCTGTCAGATCGGCACGCCGAGCGCCGCGTGCTTGACCTTGGTGCTGCGCCCAAGCTCCGCGCCCTCGCCATCAATGCTTCGCTCCCTCCACGCGTCCGCGACGCTGCCGCGGGACTGCTTGGGGACCTCTTCGAGTACGGACCCAACCTCAAGGCGATGGGAGGAACGGCCCCCGCCCTGAGGACGTTTGTTGCGCTACTCTCCTCAGGTGAGCCCCTCCTCCAGCACCGTGGCGCCCTCATCCTTGGCCGCATCGCTCACCGCGCTCCCGAGGCCCTGCCTGCCCCGGCCCGGCCCTCTGCATTCGCCCGACAGGTGCGGGCGAGGATCGCCCACGTCGGGGGCGTTGACGCTCTGGTCGATCTCGTCAAGATCACCCACGGACGCCACGTGCGCTTCTTGGAGGGAACCGAAACGGAGGTTTCCTACGGTCTTCGGGAGAGTGCCATCGAGGGTGGAGGCGACCCTGCGGCGGCCGAGGTAGGCGCGAGAGCTGGGCTGACGGCGCGCGTGCAGCGGGCGCTTACTCAGATTCGCGAGCACCGGGTGCGGCAGTCGCAGGCGGCGGCGCTTGCAGGTGGCGCGACCCTGGCTGCCGCCGAGGCCATCGCCTCCCAGGCGGGCGTTGCGCCCGGTGGATCTACCATCCCCGGCTACGCCAAACGTGGGCAAACAATGATCACCACGCTGCACGAAGCTCGCGTCGAGGGCGCCCGGGCCACGGGCGAGACGGCCGAAGGCTTCGTCGAGGCTGCGGCGCGATTCGAGTCCTACGAGGCCGTGGTCGACACCCAGCGTCTCGCTCTCTCGGCCCTGCTCAACATCTCGACCTACGCACCCAACCAGGTCCGCATTGGGCGCGCTGGTCTGCTCATCTTGCTCGGCGTCCACTCCTTCTTCCACGCCGCCCTGCCGCCTGATCCCCGGGCGCAGAATCCCAGCGCCGAGCATGCCCCCGGCGATGGTGCTGATCTTGACCGGACAGAACACGACCTGCTGGTGTTGTCTTCCCGCCTCCTTTCAAACATCGCGGCCCACCCCGGGAACCGAACGCGGCTCTATGCCGCCGAACTTCGAGGATCGGCTTGGGCAGTGGCGGCCGCCGCGTCAGCAAAGCTGAGAGCTGATGGGCTCGAGGTCGAGGGGGACGACGTCGAGCTGGGCGGCGGCGGCGGCGGAGGGGCGTCGTTCAATGACGGCGCGTTGCGCCCCGTCGGCGGCCTCACGGCAAGGCGACCCCGCAAAGGACCCGCGTCGGGCATCCAGGTGGCCGTGCGGCGTCCTCCGGGCGTGGGCGTGGCCCCAGTCGGTGACTCGCTCGACCTCTCCACCCTGACGGTTCGACCCAAGGCCCAGTTTCCGTCGATCGATGGCCGCGTGCCAGTCGTTGGCACAGGGTCCGGCCTGCTCCCATCGGGCGATGGGCTCTCTTCCAAACCGAAAGGCAGGAAGAGCAGCAGGACCGTGCGCCCATCGATTGCTTCCATGATGGGCGGAACGGGAGGAGGCGATGGGCCTCCCCGGCCGGCCCCTGCCTCAGATGCGTCGGACGACGACCCAGAGGACCTCGCCCTAGCCCGTGCTGAGCGCCGTCGCGCCGACCGCGTGGCTAATGGGCGTGGCCCCGCCCTCGCGCAGCGTCTCGAAGAGGAACGCAGCACCCGCGTGCAGCTCCCCGCCCTGCACCACGCTCTGCGCAAGCCCGTCTCCCACCTGTGGGAGAGAGCTCCTGACCATGCGCGACGGCATGGCAGGGCCCGGTGGGACCCTCGTGTGTGCGAGTACGTGGCCATGACCCCCGATGCCAAGCGGAAGCTCGGTCGGGCCGCCGAGCCCCTGCTGTCGATGGCGGACCCCGTGGCACGGGCAAGGCTGGAGGAGGAGGAGCGGCGCGAGCGAGCAAGACTGGCAGAGGAAGAAGAGGTGTCCGACGGCGGGGGGTCGGGGTCCGAGGCCGACAAGTCGTTGCGGCATCGTGAGCGCCCTGGGTCGATGGCGCGACTCCTCCGTGCATCGCTTGAGCTGAGCCACACGGGGAGGCTGCCGGAAAACTGGGCGGACGAGGGCGCGGACGCGGCCAAGGACGGCGTCAAGGAGAAGGGCGGTCATGACACCCGGTCGCAGTCTCCACCTGGCATTGAGGGTGACGACGCCGAGGACGCCGTTGCCACCGATGGCGAGGGCGTCGCCCCTGTTGCCGATGGTGCTGACGTGCTCGTTGTCGAGCCCCTTGCCGACGGAGCCTCCGAATGCGAAAAGGACGATGGTGACGAGGCGGGTGGAGAGGCCCTGCCGGACAAGTGGACAGGCGAGGGTCTTGTCGCCGGCGGCCTGCTGGGCACAACGTGGGGCGGACTTGTGCGGCGCGAGGCTACGCTTCGACGGGCCGGTGGCACGTCGGATGACGAAAGGGAACTCTCGACCATGGGCATGGGCGGCGGTGGCACGGCCCCCGGCCGTATCGTTGGAGACCTCGGCCTTGAGCGCCCCACGACAGCTGACCGACGCAACGGCCGTGTGCCCCTCACGACCCTACACGCCCCCGCTGCCCTTGCCGCTGCTGAGGCCGAGGCCGAGCGCGAGCGCCGGCTCGCTGCGCACGGGCTGCGCCGTGGCATGGACCAGACGGACGTCGTCGACCCCGATGCCAAGGTGCGCATCGCTGTGCAGGTCCACCCACCGGGACAGCGCACCCTGATGACGTTCGCCGACCCCACGCAGCGCGCTCTCGAGGCCACTGCACGCGAGCTTGAGAAGGCCCGGCGGACCCCCATAGGCACGGGCCTCGCACTCGGATCGACCAGAGCGGCTAATGCGGGACCCAACCAGCGGGCCAAGCTGTGCATATTTGAGCACCGTCCTGGGGCCACGGTCTACGCCGATGGCACTGCGTCGGGCCTCGCGCCGTACTCGCTGCCCAACGGCCGGCAGGCTTTTTTCTATCACGACCCCGGTCTGCTGGCGTCCGAGGTCGGCGTCCAGCGCGGCGCCGGCCCCGAGCGGCCCAACACCTTCCCCTCGGCTCTCCAGCGGCATCTTCCGCTGGCCGCTCTCCTCGATGTTGTCTCCAAGCCTCCTGGCGCTGGTACCGACATCCTCCTTCTTCGGCCCGGCCCCGCCCTTGCGCGCCTCCCTGGCACCCATACCCTGCCCGTCCGCAACCCCACGAGCCTCGAGGCTTGGGCCTTTGGTGATCTCCTCGAAGTCCGACTCCACTTTGTCCTCGAGTCTGAGCGCATTACCCGCGAAGAGATTCAAACTGATGTCGTCGACGTCGAGGTCGCGAGACCGAAGACGCCCTGGCGGTTGCCCGACTCAATCTTCCGCCCTCGTCTCCGGGAGTCCGACTCCCGCGCCTTCTTCGACGGCCGAGCCGTCGAGGACCGCAGCTTCGAGAACAACTGGCGTCGATGCATCTCCAAGGACAAGTTTGCCGGATATCTGGAACGGGAATCGAGAGGTGTCGAGGGCAAGGACGTCAAGCAGGTTGCCCGCGAGGTCCAAGCCGTCCTTCGTGACAATTACTCGGCTCTCATCGCTCTCTTCAGCTATCACGCCGTGCTGGGCGGTTCTGCTCCGTTCACGATGGAGCTCAACGACTACAGCGCTCTGTTGGAGATGGCACAGATTCCCGACAACGAATCGGAATTCTGCAAAAAGAGCGATTGTGACACGTTTTTCATCCTGTGCAACTATCAGGAGAACAAAAAGTCCGCCGAGGCGAAAATCGCCACCGAGCATTCGATGCTGCGGCATCAATGGCTCGAAGCGGTGGTGCGCCTTGCGGTTGCTAAGTTTGGACGGGGTCAGGCCACACATGACGTCGCGGAAGCGCTGCAGAAGCGAGTGGCGGGACCGCGCCTGCAGCCTATATATATCTCTCTCATCTGTCTCTGTCCCCTCCTCTTCTCTCCCCCACCCCGTCTCGCGCTCTCTCTATCTATCTATCTTCCTCTTCCCAGGCTCCTGAGCGAGTGTCTCTTTGCCCGGTGCCCCCCCGGTGCCAAGGTCGAGCCGAACGTCTTCCGCCGCGATCGACTCTACTACGAGGAGGCGAGTGACTCATTATTCCTCTCTCTATCTCGCCTCTCTTCCTTCCTCGTCCTCTCTTCTTTTCCTCTCCGCTCTTTATCTCTTTATCGGATTCCCCTCCTCTTTCTTTCCCCCCCTTCCAACCCTCTTCCTACCCCCTCAACCCCTGGAACCCGCTCCAACCCCCCCAACTTAGCGCCCACCCTCCACTGTCCTTCACCACCCCAGGTCGACGCCGTCCTGGTCAAGGCCAAGCAACCCCTTATGGCCCTCTACCTCCGCTACCGCTTGCCCCCCAGAGCCGGCGGTCTCCGCCCTAAGCAGTGGCGCCAGTACTGCTGGGAGGGATTCATTCAGGACGCTGATTTGCTCGATGACACCTTGTCCATCACCCAGGCGACCCTCATCTTCGCCTCCTCGAGGATGATGGTGGCCAACGAGATCGAGCAGTGGGGCAAGTACGAAACGCTCACTTTCGTCGACTTCTTGGAGGCCTTGGGCCGGCTGGCCGACTACAAGGGCTGGCCCTCGCTTGCCGATTTGCGCGCCGAGGGCCACGACGATGCGCTGCAGTGGAGGCTGCGCGTGGCGGCGGGAGAGGCGCCACCGCAGCCCAGAAGGGCGTCGATGGGGGGCGACGGCGTGGTCAAGACGAGGCCGCTGGCGCCGAAGCTCGAGACGCTGCTCGACTACATTTTCCGGCGGTTGATCTATACACCCGAGCACCCGGTGCCCTTCTCGGCGGCCGAGTTCGTAAAGCGGATGAAGAAGAAGAACCACGAGCTAGGATCGTGAGGTGGGCGGGGATATGTCGGCGGCGGGGCTTGTTACCGGCGCCGCGAGGGGGCTCGACACCGACCTGTCGTGGCCTGTGGCGGCCGTGGAGCGACCTTTCGAGACGCTCAGCCGACGAGACAACCTTGCCTCCCCTTCCACAGCTGGTTTCTGTAGAAGCGCGAATCCTCGCGATCGACCCGCGACTCCTCGGGTCTCAGAGCACTTCAAACGTATTCGTGGTGGACAAAGTACGGCGAGCGGGACACGTCTTGTCGACCCCGTTTCCGACCCCGTTTCTGGCGCGCCTTCGTGTCACCGCGCACTATCGTTCGTTGTCATCGGCGCGCGACGCTGACGGCTCTGATAAGACCGCAGTCCGGAGGCTCCTCAACTCTCACGGAGTCCCAAAATGATGGGCCGCGTCGTTCAGCTCTCGGTAAACGTCGAGAAGCCTGGATCGCCCTGGCGCGAGGGACGATCGCCTCGCGAGTACGCCAAGGCTTGTCAAAACATCGAAGCGCGCCGCGAAAACGCTGCTGTGGTCGTCTGCATGTCGCCCGTAGCCGACGCGAAGTTGCCCTCGTCGCGCTCTCCGTGCGGATTGGTTCGCCTCCACGGAGGTCGTCCTCCCGCGGCGGAACTAGACTGGAGTATTTCTCGCTCGGGACGTCCCCTTGCGTCTCCCCGTCGTCTTCCGTGAGTGTTTCTCCGGGCGGCCCATCGATGTCTCGCCCGGTGGAGCGTCAACGACGCCGCCGACCTAGGTTGTTCCGCTGGACAACGCCGCCGCCGGCACCGAAGGGGCGGGGCCCGCTCCTGACCCCGATAACCCTTGACATCCGACCGCCTCCTACACCTTCAACCCCTCCCTCCTCCGCTGCAGCAGCTGCAAACACTCATCAAGTCGAGTCCACCATGATGTCGACGACGACTCGCTGCAGGTCAAGGGCCCGTCCCCCACTAGTGGCCCTTTTGTTCGTGTCCCTCGTCATGGTCTATCTACTTGCGGCTCCTTCTCCCGCCGCGGCGGCTGGGTCGGGTAAGTGTGAACAGGGCAGCACGTTCTTAGAGGGCAAGGAGAACTGCATCGGCAGCCTCCAGGGTTCGAACAATACCTACAGCTTTTGCTGGTGCGGTGTGACGATGGGATCCGATGCAGTGGGCACTTGGCGCGACTGGAACCGGTGCGCGCGTCCTGGCTGCAGCGAGGCGCAGTCGTCGAGCCAGGATCCCTTCTACTGCGACATCACGTGCAACGAGCAGCCGACGGAGTGCTGCTCCAGCAGCGATCCACAGGCGAGCGAGACTTGGTTCCCAGTTGAGGTCCCGTTGGGGGGACCCGTGGGACCCCACCTGCTCACCTACCCATCCACCCACCCACCCATCGATTCACCCACCCAACCACCCACCCAACCGACCACCCTCTCACCCACAGTGCTCGTTAGTTAACGGCACTCCCGGCGGACTGTGCAGCAACGTCATGTCCATCCAGGATGCGAGCCCCCCACCGCCCGCCGTGTGCTCGCCTGCGTGCACTTCCACGGGCACATGTGTGGACACGGGCGCTGGCACCACGTGCCGGTGCCAGACAGGCTACTACGGTGACACGTGTGCGATGAACTACTGTGACAACGCCCCGTGCGGCAACGGCGGCACGTGCTTGGCCGGCGCCGATGGCTACTCGTGCACGTGCGCGGCCGGGTGGCAGGGCACCAACTGCACCGTTGACAAGAACGAGTGCGCCCTCGGGACGGACACCTGTCTCGACAACGCGACTTGCACTAACACGAACGGGTCCTTCCAGTGCTCATGCCCGTCGGGCTACACGGGCGATGGCGTCTCTGTACCCTGCCTCGACAAGGACGAGTGCGCCTTGGGCACAGACGACTGCCTGTCGACCCACGCCACGTGCACCAACACGCCTGGCAGCTTCACATGCGCCTGCGTGGCGGGCTACACGGGCGACGGCAAGACGTCCTGTGCGGCCAACACGACGGTGTGCTCGAGTGAGCCGTGCAAAAACGGCGGCGTCTGCTCCACGGGGTCAGACGGGACCTTCAGCTGCGCCTGCATCAACGGCTTCACCGGGGCAACCTGCGCCACCGCACCCGTGGCGAGCAACCCCTGCTCGGACGCGCTCAACCCCTGCGACGACAACCAGACGTGCAGCGTCTCGGGCACGGGTTCGGCCGCCGTCGCCACCTGTGCGTGCGACGCGTCCGTCTGTGCTGACACCGGAGACGTGCCGACCACATGCCGCCTCGGGTGGACGGACGGGTCATCCGCCTTGCCGTGCGCGTGCCTGGCGCCTGTCTCAACGGATGGGTCCACCGTGACCTACGCGCCGAAGCTTTCGACCTCGGGCCAGTACACGTGCAAGGCGACGTGCCCCAATGGATTCAGGCTCGGCGCGTCGGGGACGACGTGCGTCGACGTCGACGAGTGCGTCCTGGGCACGCACAACTGCGGAGCCCGTCGCGGCTGCACCAACACGGAAGGGAGCTTCGAGTGCGGGGACGAGTGCCCCGTTGGCATGCGGTGGTCGGCAATTAACGCCGCGTGTGCTGAGGTCAACGAATGCCTTCTCGACGCCGAGGTGTGCGACTCCTCGGAGACGTGCGTTGACCTCCCCTCGACCTCGGTTGGTGTCATCTCGGGTGAGGTCGGCTACGACTGCACGTGCGGCACAGCGCGCATTCGGGATGCCAACGGCCGGTGCATTGTGCCCGCTTGCTCGACTGTCGTGTGCGCCGACCCCAATGCCATGTGCGTCGTCGACGACCAGGGCTCCGCCTCGTGCGAATGCGCTCAGACGGCCGCCGGCGGCGGCTACTACAGGACGGGCGGCTCCGGTGTCGACGTTCAGTGCGCCGACGTCGACGAGTGTGCCCTCGGCCTTGGAGGGTGCCAAGACGGTGCCTTTTGCGTCAACACCATCGGGTCGTCCGAGTGCACGTGCGAGCTAGGCTGGGGTTACGACCCCAAGTGCGGCTGCGTCGAGGGCCAGGTGTGGAGCGAGACGACCAAACAGTGTTATGCCGGGCAGGAGGCCGTCGTCGATCCTGACGCGCCCGTGCCCGGCGAGGGCACGGAGGATGACCCCGCGCCCACGGCTTACTTCCAGGCGGTGACCCCCACCAACTTCCACTGCGATTCGGAGGCCATTATCGACCTCGTCTTCTCCGAGGAAATCAACGCCACGCGTGGGCAGATCGAGACGGCCATCACACTTGACCCTGTCGATGAGAAGGACACAAGCTTCACATCGAGCCAGCGCCGAATGATGCGCGAGATCCACGCACGCCGCCGTGCGCAGGTGGTCGAGGGTGACGCCGACGCTGACGAGGTCTCTAAGGTCGCTGGCCGCGTCGTCGTCAGCGCTTACGACCGCACCAGCAGGAAGGCACGGCTCAAGGTGACCTTCCCTGTAGCTGATGGGGGCGGCGCAACAGCGACTGTCCGCCTCGGGAAGTCAGCGGCGCGCTTCGCCGACGCGTCAGGTCAGCTCCTCGATCCGAGTGCGGTGACCGCTATCCCCTGCGCTTGCTACGTCCCTTCGCAAGTGGAGCAGCTTATCGATCAGGCTGGGGCCACGGCGGCGTCGGCAGCAGTCGCGACGGGCGTCGCCACATCGACGGGCGCCGCCGCTGCGGGCGCCGCCGCCGCAAGCAGTGCTGCGGGTGCTGCGGGTGGGGCCAGTGCCGCGGGCGGCGCTGCAGGCGGCGCCGCGGGCGGGGCCGGCGCCTCCGGGGCCATCGCCCTCCTCGCTGCCACCCAAAAGATTGGTGCCACCCAGAGCATGCTCCCTGCCGAGACGGGCCAGGAGACGGCAGGTTTGGCGCAGTCGCTTTCGGGTATATTCAACATGGCCAAGTGGGATACCCCCGCGGACGGCGCCGTGTACGAGTACACCAACGGCAGCGTGGACAAGGTCAAAGGATCAGCGGCTGAATGCAGGTCGGAGCTGGCAACCTGGCTCGAGGGGCGGTCCGACGGGCTGGACGAGACAAGCGCTGAGTACAAGCGCCGCGAGGCTGTGTGTGACGACGCCGCTGATGCTGAGTTGGCTATGACGATCCTGTCGGCTCAGAACACGAGGAGGCGCCGGGCCGCCGAGCGCGACGCGTGGGAGTTGTCGACGGTTCCGCGGTCGGGTGACGTGCTCCACTTTGTCACGAAGTCTGGTGCCACGCGCGGGCTCAAGACTGGCAAGTGGCTGCCCGGTCCCTGCCCCGACGCGGCACTCGCTGCCGCGTCGTGCGTCGAGGACGTCGTCCACCCCGGCGACGCCGATCTGTACCTCGAGCACGCCGCGCTGCGCTCGCGCCTTCGCCGCCTCCGCGCCAACCCCAAGTCCTTGCATCGGGCCCTCGACGGCGGGATCCGCTCGCTCCTCGGCCTCGTGCCTCTGGAGCCCGCCGACGTGTCACCGCGGCGTCGTGCTGCCTTTGGAGACACCGACTCGACTGGGTCTGACGTCGGGGTCGATGGCGAGATTCTCCAAGTTATCGACGAGATCAATGCCATCATCAGCGGCAGCAACTACGTCCAGGCCACCCGTCGACTCTTTTGGTCGGGCATCATCTTTGGCTCTGCGTCGCTGCTCCGCTTCATCTTTGCGGCTGTCGTCAAGCGCTTGCGGCTCAGAAAGCGCCGCCGTCTCCTGGCCGAGGGCGACGACATTGGGGCCGCGCTGGTCGCCACTGCCGTGCCCGTCATCCTCCAGTTCCCGCGGGTCGAGCTCGTCGTCTTCATCGCGGTGCTCCCCGTTGTCGCTGAGGCGTCGGGCTTCCTCCTTGGCCAGGTTGCCAGCGCCCTCCTCCTTGGCATCTGCCTGCTGGTCCTCGTCGGCGGCGTGCTCTTCGTGTCGGGCGCTTGGGTGGTCGTCAGCCAGCTCCTGGCCTACCCCGAAGAGCGTGACATTGTCTACGTTGTGTCGGAGCTTGAGTGGCGCAAGTACCTCACCCGGCGCGACGCCCGCGGTGGTTGGTCGTGGCTCGTCCGTGCTCTGGGCGGCAACCGCGTCGCTGCCAAGGGCGAGTGGATGGCCCAGACGGAGCGTGGTGAGACACTGCTCCGGAGATACGGCACGCTCTTTGAGGGCATCATTGGTCCCATGGTCGTGCGTATGGAGGCGACATACGAGCTCATCGGGGAAGTCCGTGTCCCGCGCCGCGGCCAGGGCAGCATCGCAGCCGATGGGCTCAAGCCTTTGAAGTCGGCCAGGAGCCGGGCCCAGGGCGGTGCGTCCAATTACGAGGGCAGTGGCTATGGTAGCGGCAAACCTGGGTCCGCGGGGACGGACGAGACGGACGAAGTCGGCAGCTCGTCGCGCGGCATCGGCGCCGATCTGCGGCCTCTGCGGTCCTTCCGTGGCGAGGGGTCCGAATTCCGCGCCCAGGCCTGGGGCGAATGGGGCGAGGACCCTGAGGCGGGCCGTCTGCCCGGAGAGGAGGACCACCGTCCCACGGACGCCGGCGCCCGTGGCCAAAAGCATTCGTCCTATGACGTCTCCGCGATGGAGAACACCAACGCCAAGCCTGTCCAGTGGGACACGGTGTGGGTGCCCCGGCTGGACCGCGGCGCCCTTGTTCCCATCACGGGGTGCAACCCTGACGCGCCTGCCAAGTCCCGGCAAAAGGCCGCCTTCATCTCGTACGCGCGCCTCGCCTCGCCCGCCGTCCGACTGGCCCTTCTGGTCACCATCGTTGTCGGCATGGCGTCGTGCAGTCAGACGAGTAACACTGGCGTCGCTGTCATGGCCGTCACAGCCGGCATCGTCGTGCTCCAGTGGTTCTCGTTTGCCATCATCATCGTGGTCGCCCCCTTCCAGTCGGTCACTGAGCAGTCGGTCGAAGCCTTTGTCGCACTGGGAGAGGGCATCTCCTACACACTCATGTTGTTGGTGCGTGTGTCCACGTACCTGGCTGAGCGCAGTGGGTCGGCCGCCGAAGGCCGCCAGGCCCTGAGCCGTGGCCGCACCGGTGGCATCATCATCATTTCCTGCATGGCCTTTGTGGTGCTGGCAAACCTTGTGGGACAGATTTGGACGGGCCTGTCGACCGCCATGGCTCTGCGGGACATGGCACGGCACAATCGGCAGATGGCCCTGCTTGCCAACCGGCTCGCCGCAACTGACGCTGCGCGCCGCAAGGCCGCCGAACTCGATGCGCTCGACAAGGAGCGCCGCGAGCTTTCGCTGGCGGCGCGCATCATGTCGGGCGGCCCATCCGTTGTTGGCCGCCGCGGCGCCCCCGGCCGGTCCCTCGGGCGCGACGAGCTTCCGCGCGCCTCCGAGCCGGGAGGAGCAGGCGCCGGCGGAGGCGACTCTGTCGACCCTGCCGCTTTAGCGTTCTTCCAATCCGATGAAGCGCGGCGGTTCCGGGCTGACTACTTTGAACGCGTCATCGTCCGTCGGTACGCTAACCGGTGGATGGGTCGCGCCCTGCGCCGGCACTTAACAGGATGGCCTGGCGTCTACGACCTGAACGGCGCCGAGGAGAGGGCGCAGCACCTCTACCTGCTGACCAAGGCCGTGAGCATAGCCGGCACGGCGGCTGAGGGGCCCGCCGTGCAGCGGCTCCGCGACCGCAGAGCGGGCCGGGCCGCCAAGGCTGCCAAGGCTGCCAATGCCGCCGCGGCCAAGGCCGCCGCCGTGCGGCCCCGGTCCAATCGGATTGCAGCCGCTGGACCGACGGGACCCGACCTGTCGCTCGAGGACGTGTTGCCGGATGCGGATGACCAGGGTCGTCCACTCGACTCGTCCCTTGGGGTTCTCGGCGCCGACGGAGTCATCGAGGATGCCCTTGTTGATGCCCGTGACCGTCGTGGCCCCTCGGACCGCCCTTCCCTCGCGGAAAAGATCGCCATGGCAGACGCCAAGGGCAGAAAGGCCCCCCGGGTCAAGACGGACGGCACCGGGCGCGTCGCCGTCCCTGCTGCCAGTGTTGTGGGTGGGGCGCGGGCCCGGCGGGGTGTCACAGGCGGCGTGGGCGTTACGCTGTCGCAGCGGCGGCTTGCGTTGGGGGCTGCCGACCGCGACCACGCCGATCGGGCCGAGCTGGCCGCCGCGCGCGGGGCCGTGCCGGAGACGGCGAGCGTCACCGCCGCGCGCAAGGGGAATGCCGTGTTTGGGGGGCGCGAGGTGGATTTCTAGAGAACAGGGGGACTTGTGAGAGAGTGATTCGTGCTGAGTCGTTCCCCTCTCGTCTTCCTTCTACCCCACTCCCCGCGCAATCTCAAAGGTGGGACGGGCCTCGGCCCGGGGCCCCGCGCAACGAGATCAGGCGCGTTGTTGCTCGCGGCAGCGCGACGAGCGGCGCAGCGCGGCGCTGCGTCGGCGGCGGCGGCAGCGGCGCGGGCTGCGCCGGTTTCTGTCTTCTTTGGTTCGAGCGCCGGGGGTGAGGCGCGGGCAGATGGAGTTGACAGGGGCAACGTTATCGGTGTTCGCAATGACGCGGCCCCCTCGACGTCGGGCCGCGGCGAGGCGGAGAAGGCTGGCCGCGCGTCGCGTGGCAGGCGGCGGCCGAGGTTGGGCGGCGTCGACGTCTCCCGATCGCTTCAGAGCGAGCCGGAGCGTTCTAGTTTCGGGCCGATGCTCAAGGATCAGGAAGATGTTGGGGAGAGCGAGCCTCCCCTCCGCTCACCTCCGCCACAGCCGCCACAGTCGCCTCGGCGCCCGCCGCTCGACGGCCCCTCGCCGCAACCAGGCCGAGTGCCGGGAGTGGGGGCGCAGGACTCGCACGGTCTGCCCCCCTGGATCCGTGCGCGCGACCGGGACCGCGCCCGCGAGGAGCGTGAAGACCGCAGGGGCCGCGAGGCCGCCGTGAGCGCCCGTCGACGCCACGCCCGTCTGGCCGGCCTTGGCGTTGACAGAGGTGGGGGGGGGGCCGACGTCGCCGACAGCGGGGCCGACGCCGCTGAGGGCCCCTCATCAGGCCTCTCTTCCTCCTGTCCTCCCAAACTACCCCCCCACCTCGCCGTCCTCGACCTCCTCCGCGCCGTCGAGGCCGCCGAAGGAGGCGTCGGAGGCGACAGAGCTGACGTCGGACTGGACGCCGCTGCCGCCGCCGCCGCCGAGCGCGCCCTTGACCGCGCCGGACGTCTCGTCCCCCCCTACGCGTTGGACGTGCTCGTCGAGGTGGCGAGGGGCGACCCCGATCGCGCTGCCGACGCCCTGATGTGGGCTCTCCGGCAGAGCCAGAGGGTGGTCATTGGGGATGGGGGCGCGGGGGGGTGGGAGGGGCGAGGAGGGCTCGACCCCCACGCTCTCCGCCGATCCCTCGTTGACGCTTGTCTCGGCGCTTTGGTCGCGTGGCCTGATCGGTGCGGGTGGCGAGCTCGGTCTCTAATGGCCGATGCCGCGGGGTGGACGCGGATGCGACCAGGAGCGGCGGAGACGGCGGCACTGCTTGGGTGGGGAGGCGGAGTCAGGGGCGACGATGGCTTGGGAAAGGGCGAGGGAGGGGGCGATGCCCCGGGGCCCCCGCACCGCCTCTGGCGGGTTCCCGGTCCGCCCCCTACCCCCCCCCAGCTCACTCGACTCCTCGGGGGGCTCGCCCACGCCTCACGCGGCCGTCCCTTCTCCGCCGCGGACGCCGCCGCCGACGACGACGCGCCCTGGCACCACCGCCGCCCCCCCCCCGTGTCGGCTCTCTCCGCCGCCGTCCTTGCCCCACTCTTTCCTCTGATCAACGACGCGGCGCGGGGCGGGGCGTCGCTTCAAGACCTCTGTCGTCTCTTGTGGTCGTTGGGGGCGCTCGGTCTCCGTGTCGAGGGAGCGCCCGTGGCCTCGGCATCAGCCACGTCCGCCGGCGGATTTGAATCCGTCGCCGAACTCAACGGCCCCGCCGCCAACCTCGACGGCCCTGCCGACGGCCTCCCCAACTCCCGGGCGATGGCCCCCGTCCATCTTGTGCGCGCCCTTCTCTCGTCAATTGCGTCGCGACTGGACGACGCCGGCCCCGATGACCTGGGTCAGACAGCCAGGGCACTTGGGGCCCTCTCATATCGCCCACCCGCGGCCGAGGGTGGTGATCGACTCCTGCGGCGGTTGGAGACGGCCGCTTTATATCGACAGGCGAGGGAGGGAGACACGGGGAGAGAGAGAGACACGGGGAGAGAGAGACAGAGCGAGATTGAGAGCGAGGGAGAGACGGGGAGACCCAACCCCAATCCCAACCCCGACCGTTACCCATCGCAGGGGGACTTTGGAGACAGGGAACTCATCCTATTTTGCCTCGGCCTCGCTCGGATCGGCTGGAGGGTCGACGGACGCCTTTGGGGTGAGCTGGAGAGACGCTTGGCCCGCCGTGGCGCCGGAGCCGGAGGCGCCGCCGAAAGGGGTGTGGGCTCGGACGAAGATGAAGACGCCGACAACGACGACGGCGCCGTGGCCCTCCGCGGCAGCCACGACTCGCTCGAGCCGCGTCACGCCGTGCACGTCGTGTGGATGGCGGGAGAGAGAGCGGGCCGGGGTTCGTCGGCATGGGGCGACGACGACGTCGACGCAGCCGACGAAAATGCCTCGCCCCCCTTGGCTCCCGACGACCCTGCCCCTCCCCCACTCCCCGCCGGCCCCCGCGCCGCCCTCCTCTTTTCGGCCCTCCTCGTCCGCGCTGCTGGCCCCGGCTCCGTCGTCGACGACCACCTCGGCCCTGGTGGGCCAGGCGGTGCCGGCCCCGGCGCTGTTTCGAATGCTGCCGCCAACGACCACTCTGCTGGCCGGCGCCCCCCCCTTGGCGTTGAGGCTCTGCGGGCCTTGGAGGACGTTTGGGAGCCCGGGTGGACTCGACTGCCTCCCCCGCTCAAAAGCGCCCTGGGGAGCGGCCTGGCCACACTTCGGTGGGTTCCCCGGGGGGCAGGGGCCCGGGCGGCTTTTTATCACGCGCTGGGACGGCGGGAGGGGCGGTAGGGGAGTGGTGCGAGGAGAAAGACGGGCGGCGAGAGTCCAAACCTCGTCATCCCATCCGCCAATCTCCTGGAGGCGCCACCTCCGCGACCACTCCTGCCCCCCCCCCACCAACGTTCACGCCTCGCACGGCGGCGGCCTCGGCCTCGGCGCGGCGCCGTCGCTCCCCACGCAGGGCCCTGCCCCTCCGCAGAGGCTCCTCGGCCGCCACCGCCTCCGCAGGCGTCAGTGCCGTCGGGTAGAGATGGGCGGCGGCCCGCCTCCCGTCCGTCACCCGCGCAGCACGCCGCCTCTCTCTCCGCCGCGCGGAGTCGTCTCCTCCGCTCGCCGTGCGGCTGCCCTCGCCCCTGTTACCTCCGCCCTCGGATCCAAGCTCTCCGTCACTTTTGCCACCGGGGACGAAACCGACCAAGCCGGCCGGTGACCCCGGGAGCGCCGAAAAGGCGGCACCCGAGTGGGTGCGGCCGAATCCGCCAGCCGCGGCGTGGCTGTGGATGGATGGATGGATGGATGGATGGATGGATGGATGGATGGATGGATGGATGGATGGATGGATGGATGGATGGATGGATGGATGGATGGATGGATGGATGGATGGAGGGATGGATGGATGG
>Ga0181576_10000144_pt1 | contig 46420 bp, 46 predicted proteins | sample 101ome_22_FD_132464 | JGI IMG/M metagenome (GOLD analysis project Ga0181576, IMG submission 132464) | Coastal salt marsh microbial communities from the Groves Creek Marsh, Skidaway Island, Georgia - 101412BT metaG (megahit assembly) | ecosystem: Environmental > Aquatic > Marine > Intertidal... | reverse complement strand
GGCCCAAAAGAAGGAGAACGATTTTCGAACACGACGACGTCGTAGTTATCAGGAACTTCGCTGGGGTTCGTCGGTGATTGTGGTGCGAGGGGATCAGCATCCACCGGGGGTAGCATCACACGGTTCTGCCTCGCTGCAGCAATTGATACCCATTCGCCAGTCAGCGGATCTTGACGCATCCGCGCGGTGTCCGGCCGGGGATCCAATTCACGCGAGTCCTTTTTCCGCTGGTCGGCGAGGGTTGAGGACTGATCGTCAACGTAAATGATGTCTCGGCCGTCAGCGAGGTGGTCACGGTGAATGCGATGGGTCACGCAGACCATTCTCTCTCATCGTTAGGCTTACAAAATGACCGCTTCGATCGCCGATGCTGGCAATCTGCAATTAGCTCACTCTGGAGCGAGAGGTGTGGTCACTGCCGAAATAGATCTCGTTGGGGCGGCACTTGATGCCCTGTCTGTGGGCGGTATTGAGCTGATTCAACAGTGGGATAGATCACAGATACGGCCGTATTCATCTGGCCTCGTGTTAGCGCCTTGGCCTAACAGAATTCGAGACGGCAAATGGTCTGACGGCGAGAGCCACTTCGCTCTCGACATTTCAGAACCTCTGCGTAACAACGCAATCCATGGACTAGTAGCGGAGAAAGTTTTTCGTCTGGCCGAGAGCAGTGAATCTTCGGCCAAGCTCACTGCCGAAATATCCTCGGTGTCTGGTTACCCCTTTTCCCTCGAGCTCTCAGTGACTTATTCGCTCAGCGAGAGGGGAATCACCTGTGAGATGACCTTGAAGAACACTGGGAAGACCGCGGCACCAGTGGCCCTCGGTGCTCACCCTTACATCACTATCGGGGATGCTCCGATTCGATCTCTCTCCATTGAGGCCCCCGTGGTCTCTCACCTCATTACCGATACCCAAATGATTCCTGTGGCAGAAGAAGCCATCGAGGGTAGCGATGTAGACATCAGCTCCCGAGTTTCACTTAAGAATCTCGACTTAGACACGGGCTTCCGCTTAGGGGGCGAAGCTCCCTACACAACGACCCTTGCGGCGCCCGATGGCAAAAGAGTCTCTCTCTGGCAAAGCACAGAATTGGGTTGGTTACAGGTTTTTGTGACCGACGAATTCCCCGGCCCAGACGGCCCCACCTCAGCAGTGGCAGTTGAGCCAATGACGGCTCCCGCCAACGCGTTTAACTCAGGCACCAATCTGAAGTGGTTAGAACCCGGTGAGAGTTGGGGCGGCCGCTGGGGAATTTCGCTCAGCGACTGAGCCAATCGCGTTCAAAGCTCAACAGTTATAAGGTGAGCGCTAACAAAGTTGTTCGAGTCGCTCGCGTCGACGCCCAATTTCGAGGAGAACCTCATGTCCGCAGGTCAACAGATTTGGTTCATCACCGGTAGCCAGTCTCTCTATGGCGACGAAACCCTGCGCCAGGTTGATGTTCAATCCCAAGCGGTCATGAACCAGCTCGGCTCCACCCTCGGCGGCCCCGCAACACTCGAGTGGAAACCTGTGGTGAAGACACCCGAGGAAATCCGCGCCGTGATCATGGCAGCAAATGCCGACGACAACTGCATCGGAGTTATCACCTGGATGCACACCTTCTCTCCGGCCAAGATGTGGATCAACGGCTTGGCGGCACTGCAGAAGCCGATGCTGCACCTGCACACCCAGGCCAACCAGTCGCTCCCGTGGGCGACCATTGACATGGACTTCATGAACTTGAACCAGGCCGCACACGGTGACCGCGAATACGCGCACATCCTCAGCCGCATGGACGTCCAGCGAAAGATCGTCGTGGGCCACCCCGAAGACGCAGATGTGGTGAGTCGCGTTCGCGACTGGTCTTACGCCTGTGCCGGATGGGCCAAGGCCCAATCATTGAAGGTCGCACGCTTTGGTGACAACATGCGATTTGTTGCCGTGACTGACGGTGACAAAGTCTCGGCCCAAACTCAGTTTGGAATGTCAATCGAGAGCCTTGGCGTGAACGTGCTCGCCGATGCCGTCGCTGAAGTCTCGGACGAGGCTGCGGAGAAGCTGTGCGCCGAGTACGAAAACCTGTACGACGTCCAAAACGAGTTGAAGGCCGGCGGCGACCGTCACGAGTCACTCGTCTATGGCGCGAAGATTGAAATCGCGCTTCGGGGAATTTTGGAAGCTGGAGGCTTCAGCGCCTTCACATCCAACTTCGAAGACCTCGGAACCCTTCGCCAACTCCCCGGTCTTGCCGTTCAGCGCTTGATGGCCGACGGCTATGGCTTCGCGGGTGAGGGTGACTGGAAGACGGCCGCCATGGTGGCCATCACCAAGGCGATGGCCCCTGCTGATGGCGCTACGTCCTTCATGGAGGACTACACCTACCACTTCGGTCCTGGCACCCCCAAGGTTCTGGGAGCACACATGCTGGAGGTATGCCCAAGCCTCACGAAGTCGAAGCCACGCATCGAAATTCACCCGTTGGGTATTGGCGGAAAAGAAGACCCTGTCCGCATGGTCTTCACCGCTGACCCCGCACCTGGTCGTGTGTTGTGCCTGGTTGACCTTGGTCACCGCTTCCGCATCATCGTCAACGAGGTGACTGTTGTAGAGCCCACCGAGGATTTGCCAAACCTCCCCGTGGCTCGAGCCGTATGGGAGCCACAGCCATCACTGTCCACCTCAGCCGAGGCCTGGATGTGCGCAGGCGGAAGCCACCACACCGTGTTGACCGCGTCAGTGTCGAACGACACCCTGGCCGACTTTGCTCGAATTGCTCGCACCGAATTGGTCTCGATTAACGATTCGACAACTGCCGGCGCGTTCGTAAACGAACTGCGTTGGAACGAGGCCTACTATCGGTTGACCAGTTCGTAACCCTTAAGGATCACCCGTGGCCGACAACAACAACACTGCGCGATGGAGCTGGTTTGGCCCGGCCAAGAAATCGGTCAAACCGCTGTGGGTGTTGCTGGCCATCAGTGTGGTCGTCGCCTTTGAGACCTTCGTGGAGCAAACACGGGCGTACCCCACCTATATGACTCTTGGCATCATTGCCGTCGCAGCGTGGCTCGTCTACGAAGCGCTCAGCCACAAAGCTCTCGTGGGTCTCCTCGGTGTCATTGTGGTGATTCCCTGGCTTGGTCAGCTACTAGGAACCAACTGGCTTGGTTCCTCGCCCGTGGTGTTTTTCCTCAGCCACTCCCTATTTGCTGTTTACGTTGCGGCCGCTGCGTATACATATATGGGCAGGGGTGAATTGGCCAATGACTGACGGCTTCGTCGGCTTTCGCCCTCTTGCCAAAAAGCCAGAGGGCGCATCGGCCCGCAGACACCGTGTCACGGTCGAGGTAAATGCTGAGGTGTCCAAGGTCTACACGACCCTCACCAGCCGGGAGGGGATCGACCAGGTCATCGATGCAACAGTGAAGTTTGATGCCAGGCACGGAGGCCGCCTTCGTTTTATCTCCCAGGGGGATGAGGGATACGGCGGCGTCTACAGCTCGCTTCGCATTGGCAAAAGAGTGATTGTGCTGACCGAGTCACATGGCCAGCTTGATTTTCGCCTCAAGAAATCCGGAGACTCAACCGCTGTCGACATTCGAGCGACCAAACTGCTCCGCGATGATGAGGTGTCCTCCTGGCAACAACTCGTCGACGACGTCGCGTCACACCTCGCTGAGGTGAGTCATGCCTGAGCGCACACGCGGACCCAATATGTATGACGTGGCCAAGCTGGCTGAAGTCTCACACCAAACTGTTTCCCGGGTGATCAATAACCACCCCAACACCAGGCCGGAAACAAAGGCTCGCGTGCTGGAGGCAATGGAGCAGCTGGGGTATCGCCCCAACCAGGCGGCGAGGTCACTTGCAAGCTCTCGGAGTCGAATCTTTGGAATCCTGGTCTCTGACTACGACCTCTATGGCCCATCTGGCATGACCAGAGGCATGGAGGTCGCTGCTCAAAGCGTGAACCACTTTGCGGTGTCCTGCTCAATCGACCCTGAATCAGAGGGTTCAGTCATGGATGGCATCAACCACCTCAAGGCTTTGGGCATCGATGGCGTAGTGATGATTACTCCACGAACCGACGCTCTTGCCACGGCACGTGATGCATTGGGAAATATCCCTATCGTCACCGTCGACAGCATGTACCGAGTCGATGAGCTCTCTGTGTCCATAGACAACTTCCAAGGTGGACAGCTCGCTACCGACTACCTCATCGATTTAGGCCACCAGGACATCCTGCACATCTCAGGGCCCTCTTCGTGGTTTGAAGCAACAGCAAGAGCGTCTGGATATGCCGCCGCAATGAGAGGCAGGCGGCTTACCCCTCGCATCATCGAGGGAGAGTGGACTCCGGGAAGCGGATACGAAATCGGTGTCACGCTTGATTTGGATGCCAACAGCATCACCGCGATCCTCGCGGCCAACGATGATTTAGCTATCGGCCTCATGCACGCTTTTACCGATCGAGGCATCAGTGTTCCCCACGATGTGAGCGTGATGGGTTATGACGATGTTCCGCACGCCGCGTTTTTGAACCCACCACTGACCACGATGCGGCAGGACTTTTTTGAACTCGGCCAGCGGGCGATCCGTTTGCTCGTGGACACGATTGATGGGCGAAAAGGCCTCGCCCCAGAAACAATCGTCCCCGAATTGGTAGTCCGTCAATCGACTGCAGCGCCCCGCAGATAATCGGGTTGGCGAAAAGTAATTGTGAGCGCTAACATTGCTTCACCATTCATCGACGACGAAGGAGGGGTGCAGTGATCGACTCGTCACATGAACTAGCCCCCGCGTTCCATTCGTCAACCTCGGCGCACCTCGGGCTCTTGGCCCCCAATTACTCGGGTTTTTCTTTATCAGTTCGTTACCAAACCGTGTACGGACAGTTATCAAATTTGATGTCATCGGAGGCAATTCGGTGACACACTTTCTTCGTGGCCACAATGTGAGCGCTCACCTGACGGGTTTCCTGTCGGGAGAGGGGTCTACCGTGACCACGATTTCTGCTCACCGCCCGTTCGCGGCCCGGCGAGCAGATGCTGCTAACGAGATGGACGCGTTAGTAATCACATTCACGGGCAGTCCGGCCCGGTAAGGAAAGGAACAGCACTTGTTCAAGAAACTCCTTGGGTTCGCAGCACTCACTTCTGCTGCAGCTCTGGTACTTGCTGGTTGCGCCGGCGGTGGAGCATCCACCACCGAGTCGACTGGTGGAGACTCCGCATCAACTGAAGCTGCTGCTGGTGGCCTCATTGGTGTATCCATGCCGACTCAGTCCTCGACCCGTTGGATCTCCGACGGCGAGAACATCAAGTCCCTCATGGAGGCCGAAGGCTTCCAGGTCGACCTTCAGTACGCAGAAGACGACATCCCCACCCAGGTTGCTCAGCTCGAGGCAATGCTGACCAAGGGCGCATAGGCCTTGATCATCGCTGCAATCGATGGCACCCAGCTCACCGACGTTCTGCAGGCAGCTGCTGACGCTGGTGTTCCTGTTATCGCTTACGACCGCCTCATCCGCGACAGCGAAAACGTTAACTACTACGCCACCTTCGACAACTTCCAGGTCGGCGTGCAGCAGGCAACCTCGCTCCTCGTGGGTATGGGTGTCTACGCATCTGAAGAGTCCACCAGCGCTGACGGTGCCAACGCCGCCGGTCCTTGGAACGTTGAGCTCTTCGCAGGAAGCCCTGACGACAACAACGCTGGCTTCTTCTTCAACGGTGCAATGAGCGTGCTCCAGCCGCTGATCGACTCCGGCGTTCTCGTCGTGAAGTCGGGTCAGACTGACTTCGAGCAGGTTGCAACCCTCCGCTGGGATGGTGCAGTTGCTCAGAAGCGCATGGAGGACATCCTCGTTGGTACCTACGCCTCTGACTCCGTACACGGCGTTCTTTCGCCTTACGACGGTCTGAGCCGCGGTATCATCGCTGCCCTCGTTGACGGTGGATACACCGCTGACAACCTGCCTGTGATCACCGGTCAGGACGCTGAGGTTCTCAGTGTTCAGTCGATGCTCGCTGGCGAGCAGTACTCAACCATCTTCAAGGACACCCGTGAGCTTGCCGCAGTTGCATCTGGCATGGCCATGGCCGTTCTGAACGGTGAAGAGCCTGAAGTGAACGACACCGAGACTTACGACAACGGTGTCAAGGTTGTTCCTTCGTACCTGCTCACCCCGTACATCGTGACGGTTGACAACTACGAAGCCCTGCTGATCGACTCGGGTTACATCGACCCAGCTGACCTCGGCTAATAAGTAGTACCTAGCGGCTTCTCTGCCCGCGGGACATACGTTTCGCGGGCAGAGATTGCCCACTATCCTCATCGAAGACGATGAATCGCAAGGAGCATGATGTCTGAACCCATTCTGGAGATGCGTTCCATCACCAAGACTTTCCCCGGCGTAATCGCACTGGAAAACGTCAACCTCGTCGTTGAGCGAGGCGAAATTCACGCCATCTGCGGCGAAAACGGAGCAGGTAAGTCCACCTTGATGAAGGTGCTCTCGGGTGTCTACCCCCACGGCTCCTACACCGGCGACATCTTCTATGCCGGCGAAGTACAAGAATTCCACAGCCTTCGCGACTCCGAAGCTAAAGGCATCGTGATCATCCACCAGGAGCTAGCGCTTAGCCCTCACCTCTCGATCGCGGAAAACATCTTCCTGCGCAATGAGATCACCACCGCTGGACTGATCAACTGGAACAAGACCAACCAAGAAGCCATGAAGCTCATGGAAGAGGTTGGCTTGAAAGAAAACCCCCAACGCCCCATTAAAGACATCGGTGTGGGAAAACAGCAGTTGGTCGAAATCGCCAAGGCTCTCTCGAAAGAGGTGAAACTCCTCATCCTTGACGAGCCCACCTCGGCTCTTAACGACGAGGACTCTGCTCACCTTCTCGACCTTCTTCGTGCGCTGAAAGAACGCGGCATCACGTCGATCATCATTTCCCACAAACTCAATGAGGTGGAGTCAATCGCCGACACCACCACCATCATTCGGGATGGTCAAGTCGTTGAGTCTCTTCGGATGAAGGAAGACAAAGTCACCCAGGAGCGCATCATCCGCGGAATGGTCGGTCGAGAGATGGCCAACCGTTACCCCGCGCGTGACGCAAAAATCGGTGACGAAATCTTCCGCGTTGAAAACTGGAACGCATATCACCCACTCGACACCGAGCGGAAGATCGTTGACGACGTCTCGATTAACGTTCGCGCCGGTGAGATTGTGGGTCTCGCGGGAATTATGGGCGCAGGTCGCACTGAGTTTGCCAGAAGCCTCTTTGGTGAGTCATACGGCAAGAACATCACCGGCAAAGCATTCATGAAGGGCAAGGAAATTGACGTGTCTAGCGTCAATCGGGCCATCAGTAACGGCCTTGCCTATGCCACAGAGGACCGCAAACGCTATGGCCTCAACCTCATCGAAGACATTAAGCGAAACATCACACTCGCATCGCTGAAGCAGTTCGTGCGCGGCCTCCTTGTGAGCTCGAACGAGGAATACCGACGTGCGAGCGAGTACCGCGAGAGCATGAACATCAAGGCCCCCTCAGTCCTTACCGTGACTGGCCAGCTCTCTGGAGGAAACCAGCAAAAGGTTGTGCTGAGCAAGTGGATCAACGTCGAGCCAGACGTTCTCATCCTCGATGAGCCCACCCGCGGTATTGACGTGGGCGCGAAATACGAGATTTACCTCATCATCCAGCGCATGGCCGCTGAGGGCCGCGGAATCATCGTGATCTCCTCGGAGCTCGATGAGCTAATGGGTATCTGTGACCGAATTTATGCAATTTCAGAAGGCCGCATCACGGGTGAAGTTACCCGCGACAAGGCTGACCCTGAACAACTTATGAAGTACATGACCATGGAAAAGGAAACTAGCAATGTCTAACGCCACCACTGCGGCGCCTGCGTCGTTTGCAGACAAGATGAGGGACCGCTTTAAGGGCATTAACCTGCGCCAAAACGGTATCTTCCTCGCGCTGATTGGCCTCATGGTCTTCTTCGCGATCACCACCCCTAACTCGGCATCGATTACTCCGTCGAACATCTCCAACCTGGTGGTGCAAAACGGATACATCCTGGTGCTGGCTATCGGAATGGTGATGGTCATTATCGCCGGCCACATTGACTTGTCGGTGGGATCGCTGGCTGCGTTTATTGGTGCAGTCGCGGGCATTTTGGTCGTGAGACCCCTCGAACAAGACGGTTGGGACTGGCTTCCTGCCCTCCCCTGGTGGCTCGGCATTGTTGGCGCCATCGCAGTGGGAGCGGTGATGGGTATGTGGCAAGGCTTCTGGGTGGCCTACGTGGGCATCCCTGCCTTTATCGTGTCCCTGGCAGGTATGTTGCTCTTCCGTGGTCTCGCACTGATGACCCTCCAAAACACCAATATTGGTCCGTTCCCCGACGAGTTCCGTGCCATTGGTAACGGCTTCATCGACCGAGGGAATGTCTTAGGTCAAACGTTTGGCCTACCGGACACGATTAATGGAACCGCAATTCTTGTCACGATTCTGGGTGTGCTGATCCTGTGGGTCCAGCAGTTCAACCAGCGTCGCGGCCGCATCCGCTACAACCAGGTCGTGGAACCTGTTCTCTGGTTCTACGCCAAGAACATCATCCTGAGCGCCATGATTACCTTCGTCGGTATTCAGCTCTCCCGTGCAAACGGAATCCCCTACACCTTGCTGTTGCTGGTGTTCTTAATCGTCGTCTACTCAGTCGTGATGAACCAGACCCAATTCGGTCGCTACATCTATGCAATCGGTGGAAACCTCAACGCCGCGATGCTCTCCGGTATCAACGTTCGCCGGGTGAACTTCTTCATCTTCGTGAACATGGGATCGCTCGCAGCGCTCTCTGGAGTTCTGCTGGCGGCTCGCATGAACTCGGCTGTGCCAAAAGCTGGTGACATGCTCGAGCTCGACGCTATTTCCTCGGTGTTCATCGGTGGTGCCGCCGTGACCGGTGGTATCGGAACCGTGGCCGGCTCAATGGTCGGTGGAATGATCCAGGGTGTTCTCGCCAACGGTATGAACCTGAACTCGGTGGGTATTGACCTTCAGATGACGATTAAGGGCCTCGTGCTTCTGCTCGCAGTTGCCTTCGACGTCTGGAACAAGAACCGCAAGTAATGCGAGACTGAAGCCCCGGGATTATTCCCGGGGCTTCAGTGTTTTGAGGAGAAAAAATGACCCTGCCTGCCCCACGCATCATTGACCCGAAGTCTGTACCCGCCCTGAAGTGGGGCATTATCGGCCCCGGAGCGATCGCCGATACGTTCGTCGGCGCGATTCATTCGCACACGCAACAGCGTGCCGTTGCCACGGCCTCTCGCACGCCCGGGCAAGCGGATCGATTTGCGAAGGCCCACGGCCTCGACACTGTGCACGAGTCCTATGAGGCGCTCGTAAGTGATCCCAATGTCGATGTGCTCTACGTGGCCACGCACATATCTGATCATCTGGACTATGCCCGCATGGCCGTTGACGCAGGAAAACATGTCTTGGTTGAAAAACCGTTGCACTACAGCTCGACCGAAGCTGAAGAGTTCTTTGCCCACGCGCGTCAAGCTGGGGTGCTCGCTATGGAGGCAATGTGGACTAGATATCTTCCCGTCTCTGATGTCTACCGTCAGCTTGTTGCCTCAGGTGAGATTGGGGATCCAGAGTTTTTCCAAGCAAGTTTTGCAAACGATAACCGGCACATCGATCGGTTGTGGGCGCCAGGCAGCGGCGGGATCGTTCACGACATGGGTATTTACCCAATTGCCTTTGCGCAATTCGTTATGGGAAACCCTGACTCCGTGAGCGCAACGGGTCGGATTACCGCCGAGAAAATGGATTCCGAGTCGTATGTCACCCTCGAATACTCCAATGGGTCTCGGTCACACCTTTACATCTCGGGCACCGCTACAGTGCCGTGCACGGCCAACGTGTCGACATCCAGCCATTTGGTCACATTCGACCATCCCTTCTTCGTCCCCACAGGAATTGGCGTTTCGGACAAAGACCTCTATTTCACAGGCGATCACTGGGCCGATACCTCAGCAGTTCAGGGCCACGACGGGCTGGGCTACCAGGCAACAGCTTTAGCAAGCTACGTGTCAGAGGGTCGCCTGGACTCGCCACTGCATTCACACGCTGATGCCGTGGCCAACTTGCGCATTGCCGAGGAAATCTGTCGCCAGCTTGGCGCCAATCCGTCCGGCACCTAAAAGCCTGGGGTTACCAGAAAATCCTCGGCTCGCCACCCAAGGCAAAATATGCCAAGAGCATATTCTGAATGCCTGCCTTGTCGGCGGCATTGAGTGTAAATGATGATCGCCCGTTCGACCCCGCGAACTCGATCGTGGTGGTGTCAGACGTCGCGATGGCCATGAGATAGTCAATGTCAGACGCCGTCACAGGCCTCCAGCCACCCTCCCAGGCGTTTCTGGTTCCCTCATACTGCTCAATTTGATCGGCGCTAAAGCCCACGTCCCATTTCTCGCCATCAATAGTGGCCACAACCGATTCGGTCATCACCCACGAGGGGTTATAAAGCATTGCTTTGAGATACAACGACAGCTTCTCGCTGTCTTGGTAGAGATGTAACTCGAGCGCATCGGCCGTAATCCAGGTGATCTCATCGCCCGAGAGAGTGTATTGCACCGCTTTTCGGTCGAAGTAACGAGTTGCGCCATCTGGGCCACCAACCCAGCTGTATAGCTTGGTGAGAGCGCTGGCTTTCTCCGCCTCCCAGATCACCGCGAACCATTCCGTCTGCTTTTCGAAGTCTGGGGCGAACTCGAGCAGGGCGTCACTGGTGAGATTCCACCGCTTTGCGGCGCCGATAATATCTCCCGCCTCAACCAGTCGTTGCATGGTGTTTTCGGCGTCGGCCATGGTGGCTTTGGCCGCCTCGTTGCGCAACGCAACGACTTCATCAGAATTTGTTAAAAAATCAGATTCGTTTTGAATGTCCCAGAATGCTTGTCGCGGGTCGTCCTCCAGCTTTGCCACCACCGACGCTAACAGCTCTTGTTCGAAAAGTTGTTGGACCTCAATTGCCCGGGTTTGAGCGCGCTCAAATCTCGCCGTATCGCGCTGGTCAACGAGGAAATACTCTGCGTAGGCACCTCGATAGTCGCCTTGCACCTGGAGCTCCACCGCATGATCGAAATGGTCACGAGAGACTTCGAGGACATCGAGAAGTGCGGCAGCATCGACAAAACGCTGCTCATCAGGGTCTGTCTCCTGCATCTGCACCACGACAACCTCAGCGTCCCGCAAACTATCGGCTGTTATCGCAGCATCGAAGCGCTCAAGCAGTTGAACTTTGTTCCAGCTCGACCATGCTGCGCTTCCCACAAGAACAAGAAGGATGAGGCCGGCTACGGCACCGAAGATCAGATAACGTCGCCCAGACAGGACACCTCGCCAGTGCTTCACAAGCAACAGCAGTTGCGCTAGCGGCGTGGTGTTGATGGGTTCACCGCAGTTGTTACAGAGGTTAACCCCTTCAGGGTTTTGATGACCACCAGGACAGCGCACGAATTCACTCCAAGAACTTCTTACTTACCTCTCCAGCCTAAGCGGAGCGGCCTTGGAAGGCTCCGAAGAGCGCCAGCAAGGCATTGTGAGAAGTTAGTAGCGCTCCATCGAATAGCCCTCTTCGCCGTGCATCATCAAGTCAATTCCAGCGATTTCATCGGCGTTTGATACCCGGAATCCGCCAAGCTTCTGGATTACCCAGCCGATCACAAATGCTGCAACAAATGCGTACACCAGCATCGCAATCGAGGCGATGAGCTGGACAACAAGCTGCTTGTAGTCGCCACCCATGAACCATCCGGTGTCGTTAGCGAAGAATCCGAGGAAGATCATTCCAATTAATCCTGACAACAAGTGAATGGCGACCACGTCGAGCGAATCGTCATAACCAAGCTGGAACTTCCACTCGATGGCAAGAGCTGAGGCAACACCCGCGATGACGCCGAGGAACAAGGAGGCACCCGGGGTCAGGTTTGCACAGGCCGGTGTAATGGCTACAAGTCCCGCGATGGCGCCAGAGGCCGCACCCACCGATGTGGCCTTGCCCTCACGCATCCGCTCGACCACCAAGAATCCAAGAACGGCGAAGGCAGAAGACGCCATGGTGTTGACGATAATCAGACCAATGTTTTGCAGACCATTAGCAAACTCGGCTCCCGCGTTGAACCCAATCCAGCCAAACCACAGCAGGCCGGCGCCGAGGAGCACAAGGGGTACGTTGTGGGGCTTATCAGCGCCCTTTTCGAACACCACGCGCTGCCCAAGAACAAGGGCAAGTGCAAGAGCTGAAGCGCCGGAGGAGATCTCTACAACCGTTCCACCCGCGTAATCAATAACGGCGGGGAAGCCGCCGAGGAGGTCGCCGAGGTTTTGAATCCATCCACCACCCCAGACCCATGAGGCAGAGGGGAAGTAGACAACGGTGGCCCAAACTCCCGCAAACACCATCCACGACCCAAAACGGGCGCGGTCAGCGATCGCACCCGAGATCAACGCGGTGGTGATGATCGCAAAGGTTGCCGCAAAGGCACCTGCAACAAGTTCGTCGTTGTTAAGCGATGTCATGCCGAAGTGGGTGAGGGGATTGCCCGAGAACTGTGTAGGGGTGGACTCAACGGTCATGCTGTAGCCGTAGAGAACCCAAAGGCCACTGACCAATGCGAGAGCTCCAAAGCTCATCATCATCATCGAGACGACGCTCTTGGCCTTAACAAGCCCACCATAGAAGAAGGCAAGACCAGGTGTCATCAATAGAACAAGTGCCGTCGAAATACCCGCCCACGCGAGCTCTGCTTCGGACATTGCCTAACCTCCCAAAATTAAGACAACCCGCCAAGTATGCGCCCCCAAAGGGCACCACTAGTTTCTTGAATGTTTCGGGCACGTTACGAATAGGTCGCACCTAGACAGTGGACCTGACGGGAATCGAACCCGTGACCTTCTCATTGCGAACGAGACGCGCTACCAACTGCGCCACAGGCCCCAGAAGTAGCTAGAAGAGTATCAGGACTAGACGGCGCGACGACGGCGAAGAACTTCGTCGAGGTCTGTCTTCGCAGTCTCGCCCGAAGCAGAGGGAATACGTCCCATCTGCTCGAACTGCGAGACGGGAGCGAGCTTCTGTGCCTCAGCGGCGGCTTCGTCAGGGCGCGCCTGTTGAGCAGCAACGCGAGCCTTCTGGACCAGCTCTTCACGCGAGGGCAACACTTCCTGGTTGACCACAGCGCGGGAAGCCGAAAGAGGTTGAGGCAGTGCCGGTGGAGTCCACGCCCGAGCAGACGACTGGGGGGTCCGCTGACGCAAAACTGAACGCGAAGCGTCTGCTTCGGCCTGCTTGCGCTGCTCTTTTTGCTGGTGCTTCGAAATTCCTACCAGCATGAGCATGCCCACCGCGGTCTTAATTCCCAAGGCAACGGTCACACCAATGGCCGCTTGAAGACTGATTGATGAGACAAGACCAGCAAGGCCAATCACCGTGAAGAACGTGGTGGTGGAGCGAAGCACACGACGGCGGCGCGCAGTGAGTTCCTGCTTCGAATAGGAAACTTCTTGAAGTTTGCGCTCTGCCAAACGGTGCTGTTTCGCCACTTCGCGAGCGGTCAGTTCAGTTCTGATCTCATCGGTGGAGTCGGCAGTTTGCGCCAACAGACGCATGGTTTGGCCCAGGCGTGCCGCGTTTTTTTCTGTGGCCATGTATTCGCTACGGCGCATCCAGATGGGGACCAAGTAGACCAACCACAGACCTGCAGCTACGACAAGCAGCAAGGCAGTGCCAGAAAAGGGAGTCTCCACGTCCTTAAGGGTAAAAGTTATGGCCAACTAGCCCCGGGATATCGGAATATCGGCGTGTTTACCGGGGTGGAAGATGAAGAGGAGTGCGCATTTGGACCTTCACCAGCTCGGGGATGTTAGCGACTCCTGGCGGCACTTGACCCTTCTCGAATCGAGCCAACACTCCCCTGGGCACCTCGTCCACGGTAAGTGCGAAACATAAGTGATCGCGCCATCGCCCATCAATATGGATATAGCGCCGCCGCAAGCCTTCGAATCTAAAGCCCAGCTTCTCGACGATGCGAAAAGAGGCTTCATTCTCAGGGCGGATACAAATTTCCATCCTGTGAAGTCCGCGCTCAAAAAACAGGTAATCGGTCGCCAGAGCGACTGCTACCGGTGTAATTCCGCGGCCTGCGTACTCTTCAATGACCCAGTAGCCAAGGCTTGCCGATGCAAGGGAGCCGTACGTAATTTGGGAGACATTCAGTTGCCCCACCAATTGCCCGTCTGACTCCATCACCATCGGCAGCCCCATGCCTTTCTTGGCGTGGGTGAGCAACATTCGGATTCCTGCTTTTTGATCGTCAGGGATCAGCGAGCGCACAGGGCTGGTGGCCTCCCACGGCTGAAGCCATGCCCGGTTATCAGACAGCGCCCGCTCTAAGTCGCGCCAATCACCACGTCGAAGACCCCGCAGTGTGACAAGCGGGTGGGTAAGAGTCGGTAGCGAATACGACACCGACTATTTCTCCCCGAGGCCCCCGGTGAAACCCTTGAGCCACTGCTTAAAATCAGGTCCGAGGTCATCGCGCTCACTCGCAACCTGCACAATCGCCTTCAAATAATCCAAACGATCGCCGGTGTCATAACGGCGACCGCGGAAGACAACACCCAACACTCCCCCGCCTGCTCCTGAATGTGCGAGCTGGTTCAACGCGTCAGTCAGCTGAATTTCGCCGCCTGAGCCAGGCTTCGTATTTTCTAGAGCCTCGAATACCTCTGGCTGAAGGATGTAGCGGCCAATAATGGCAAGGTTCGAGGGAGCATTTTCAGCCTTGGGCTTTTCCACTAGTTCGCTAATGCGAACGACGTCTTCTTCGCCTGTGGGCTCAACCGTGGCAATTCCATAAAGGTGCACCTGAGAGGGATCAACTTCCATCAGAGCCACAATGCTCGCTGGTTGCCTCTCATACAAAGCCACCATTTGCTTGAGCAGATCGTCTCGGGCGTCGATGAGGTCATCACCGAGTAGAACCGCGAAGGGGTTGTTGCCCACGTGCATGTGCGCACGGTGGACCGCGTGACCAAGACCCAGAGGGTCACCCTGTCGCACGTAATGAATGTTGCCCAGGCGAGTGGAGCGATTTACTGCTGAGAGCCGGTTATTGTCGCCTTTTTTCTCCAACACCGATTCAAGCTCAGTGTTCCGATCGAAGTGGTTTTCCAAAGCGTTCTTGTTTCGCCCCGTCACCATCAACACGTCGGTGAGACCTGCGTCGACTGCTTCTTCAACAACATATTGAATGGCTGGCTTATCCACCACGGGGAGCATTTCTTTGGGCATCGCCTTCGTGGCAGGAAGGAACCGCGTTCCCATACCAGCCGCAGGAATCACCGCTTTAGAAATAGGCATAAACGCTAGCGTAGCGCTCGATTTAGACTGTGTGCATGGCAGGCCTCGACGCATCCCACAAACCCGCGCTTCGTGCGGAGACACGGGAGCGCCGTCGGATCATGACCCAAGACGAGCGCGCTCACGCCTCCGAAGAGTTAACAAACCACCTCTTAAGCCTCACTCAGGAAATTGGCGCGGCCACGATTGGCTGCTATCTCTCCACCATTGATGAACCGCCCACCAGAGATTTTGTCGCACAAGCACTCGGCGCAGGGATGGATGTGCTCCTGCCGATTAGCCGTGAAGACGGACTATTAGATTGGGCGCGCTTCGACCATGGTGGTGAAGACCTCGACGTGTTGGGCATGCCCGTTCCTACGTCAGAGCTGCTGGGGCCGATGGCTATTGACACCGCCGACCTCCTGCTCATCCCCGCAGCCTTAGTGGACCGCTCAGGAAACCGCATGGGGTGGGGCCGCGGATATTTTGACCGCACACTGGGTTCGATGGGGCACCGCCCACCCGTGTTCGCCGTGGTTTACAATCATGAAGTCGTCGACGTGGTGCCTACCGAGGCCCACGACCAAGGTGTTGACGGAGTCGTCACCCCCGATGGAATCATCCGGTTCTAACCCCTTTTTCGCAGGAGAACACTGTGCCTACCTACTCATACCGATGCCGTGAATGTGGCGTTGAGTTTGATATCCAACAAGACTTCAGCGATGACGCGTTGACCGAGTGCCCCCAGTGCAAGGGGTCTCTGCGGAAACTCTTTAGCGCAGTGGGTGTGACCTTCCAAGGCTCTGGCTTCTACCGCACCGATTCTCGCGCGGAATCAAAGCCGGCTCCGGCTAAGAAAGAGTCCAAGCCCAAGAAAAAAGAGTCTAAGAAAGCATCTAAGACCACTTAGTAGTGGGGCGGTTTATCCGCCTTCAGGCGGTCATCGTTGTCTGTGCTCTGGTGGCGCTCGGGTTCACTCACAGGCCTAGGGTCAGTTCCCTTCGGAGGAGGAACGACAATCCTCCGACGAGGCTTCGCGTCGCGGGCTCCCTTGTCCTGATCCGACTCGGACATCGCGGAGCTAGTCTTCTTCAGGCTCGGCTGGGTCGAGCACACCGACCAAGGTGGCAATCTTGTCAGCCACCTGGTCAGGATCAGCGAAGAGTTCGAAGGAGTGAACCCTTAAGTAATGCCAGCCCAAGCGGTGGAGGGCTTGGGGACGAAGCCGAAGGCCCTCACGGATTGACATGCTGCCTAGCTGCTTGTCGGTATCCAGCGCCACGCACACACCGCGTGCCGTAGCGGCAAGTGGAATCACTCCGTGGTGATCGAGGCTGGTCTGGATGCCGTGGCGTTGAAGACGCTTTGCCAGATCCACGAGCATAGGATCTGGTTCGTTCGCCACCTCAGGAAGTGAGGGCGGGTTATCGATCTCTCCCAAGACCTTGCCCAGGGCCCTCACTGTGGGCTGAAGACGCTGATCACTGAGCTCTTCAGGTGAGAGACAACTAATCACTTGGAGGTGGCGCCTGGCACGGGTCAGTGCGAGGGCCAAGAGGCGCTCACCACCTGACTCGGAAAGCATTCCCAAGTCGCTCAGCACCCGACCATGTGGGGTGCGGCCATATCCGAGAGAGAAAATCACGCGGTCGCGCGTAATGGCGTGCGCTTGGCGAAGCGTTACCGAGACAAACGGTTCGACCGATTCGCCGGTGAAGAACTCGCCGAGATCGCCCCGGTTTTGAACCTCGCGCGATACACCCTCAAATACACGCCTCGCGTGGACGGCACTTGCCGTCACCACCATGAGGGACTGCTCGGGGTTCGTCAGTGCATGGTCGATGACCCGCTCAACAGTGGCGCGAACTTCGGCATCCACACTCTCAATCACTCCCGTGATCGGGTCTGGAAGCCCATAGCCATCCTCGACCACAGTGAGACCTACTGAGCGGTGACCTAAGAAGCTTCCTGCCCACGGCAAGGACGAAATTTGTCCAGCGTAGAGGTTTCGATCGACCAAGTCAGCCAAATCATCGCCCGTCACACGGTAGCTACGGGTGATTTGATGTCCAGGAAGAATTTCAGACAGCACACCCAACGCAGAGTGCGGGTGAAGTTCCTCTGGATCGATGTCGCTCGCAGTAGCAGGCTCCAGTCCCACACTGAAGTGTTCGGGGCGTTGCACTACGGGGTCACCAAAGGCCACAACCTGCTTGCCACGACGAATCGCAGGCGCTACCTCCGGCAGGGTGACCGCTCCCGCATCGGCAATCATCACCACATCGAAGCCTTGGCGAGCAGGCAATTTGGCAACGTCATAGGGGCTTGCAAGCCAGACTGGAGCCAGAGCGCGTGAGAGATGCGGAGCCTTCTCGTGCAGGTCAGAGGGCGTCATCTTTCCCGACTTAAGGCTGGACTTCAGCCAATTCGATTCTTCTGGCCAGTCCATCAGGCCAACCGACCAGCGCTCCGCCAACTGCCACGCCAGGCGCTTGGCGTTAGTGGAAGCGTGAGCTTCATCGACAAGACGATAGTCCGCTTCCAACCGCTGCAAAATGCTGGTGTCTTGGCCAAGCAGGTCTTCATTGCCCGCGAGGAGTTGCTCCAGGGCAGAGCGCCACCAGGCCAAATCAAGTTCTGCTTGGACCTGGTCGGAGTGAATGTGGCGGTCCGCGAAATCATCGACGAGTGGACCAAGGTGCCACTGTTGGAGGGTCTGGGTAACCTGAGCGCGATCTTCCAGGGTGCGCAGCACATCGGATTCTTTGGCGAGCTCACCCATTAGTGCGGTGAGCTCTTCCATGGTCAACTCAGTAAGCGCGTTGTCGCCAGTGCGCCCGAGGGTGTCGCTCAGATAGGTGACGTCTTGCTCTACTTCTTGCAGCAGTGGGTGCAAGTCGGCAAGACCCGGTGGGACCGCAGGGGGCTGGCCTGTGTCGACAAAGCGCTGCCAGGTGTGACGCTGCTCATTGATGCGCACCAGTGCTTCGTGCATATCGGCAACGTGCATGCCCGGGCGGATGTATTCCTTCGCCAACGACTTCAAGCGACGGCGCTGAACCCGACCTAGCTGGTTAGCCATCTCGGCGGGACCAGTGGCGGTAATCAAATCGGTGAGCGGACGATCAAATACCGCCGGCTGGAAACGATCGAGGCTGTCGCGGAGGTTCACCAGGAGGTGGACAAACATTGCCAACTGTCCGAAGTTCTTAGGGGCGGGCAGTGGAGTTTGCCCCAGCACAGGAGTTGCCTGCTCGGTTAGACGCGGCAAGGTCTCATTGACCAGGCGCTTGGCGATTTGCTGTGACTTCTGAGCGTGCTCTGCGTCTCTAAATTCCACGCCGTACCAGGGTGAATCGTTGGGACCAAACCGGAACTGTCCAAGTTCTGCAGCATCGCGCAGGAGCTTGGCAGCTTCATCTCGACGACCCACCAACGCCAGCACTGCCTCGGATGAGAGCTTGACCTGAGTCTGTGGAGCGTTGTCTTGCAAGCTCAAACGGGAGAGCCAGTGGACACACTCTAAGAAGCTGACTCCCAAAACCTGGTCGGTTTTGGTCAGACCCGAGCGGTATTTGACGATGACATCGCGTAAGCGCTCCAGGGCACCATCCACGTCCGTTGAATCAACAGGAGTTGCTTTCTCGTTTCGACCAATCGATCGCACCAAGTCACGCTTGAAATCGGATAGGCGAAGAGCCATACCGGGAAGAGCGGTGCGGGCAAGCCGGTCGCTGATTGCTCCGAGAGTCGCCCGCCGTGGGCTCACGACGAGAACACGCTTATTGTGAGCAACGAGTGCACCGAGCGCATTCACAATGGTTTGGGTGCTGCCCGTTCCAGGCAGCGTCCGGACCGTCATCGAGTTACCGGCGACGATGTGGGTAACGATCAAATCTTGTTCGGTGTCTGCATCCACAATGAGGCGGTCTACACCTGGACTCCTGCGGTCAGAGTCTGGAACTTCGACGGGCACGCGCGATGCACGCACTTCAGCGAGCGCCGAAGCGTTCCCTCCGAGCGCATCAAGAATCGGGTGCGAAAGGTTTGCCGCATCTGCCAGAAGAGGTGCTGCCACATCGGCAAAGCTTCCGATGACAAGTTGTGCCTTGACGCTCACGTCACTCCGGTGAGCGGTGAGGTCACGAAGACGATCAAGCGCGGCGTTTGGCCTAAACGAACCGTTGTCTTCGGTAAGGCGAACAAACGACTCCGCGTCTAAATGAAGCTCAAGGTGCTTGGCAAATTCACGCTGCAGGGCCGGGTTGAGCTTAATTCCGCTTCGTTGAAGGGTGAACTCAACGTCGGAGCCTCGTCGCCGAATGGACACTGGGCGCAACAGAAGCGGGCCTCTAAACGTTTCACCGTCGTGGGCCCACTGGACCAGGCCGATGCCCAACTGAATGGATTCGATTCCGCGTGCGTGGACAAGTTCAGTGTGGTGGTCAACCAGCCTTGTGGCTGCGACATGGGCGCCTCGGCGTTGAACATCATCGCGCACGAGGCCGCTGAGCAGCGTGGGTGACCCGGCAATGAAACGGGCGAGGCCGCCCGGGTGTGCGTGGCTGAGATTCACCATCGTGGAGGGGTCGTCGCTTAAGTGAATAAGTGGGTTTGCTCCGCCGATGTGGGCAATTTGGCTTCGCCAGTCATCCCATGCTGATGCGGCTTGGTTCACGGGTGTCGCCTCGGGGTCGCCGACGCTCACTTGACTCGCAAATTCAGACGTTGGGGGGAGCGCTTCATCCCAGAGGTCTGATGCCCCCTGGTCGTCATCATTTGAGTCGACACGCCACACGCCACAACACTAAAACGGGCGAATCTCCGGCCCGGGTATCCCACGCCGGCGCCGAAAATCGGCTTATTTATGGGCTAGAGAGCCTCGCCCGCCGCACGGACGACGTCGAGTCCGCTCTCGTAGCGCTTCATGTAGCTCGCGAAGCCATCCACATCTTCTTTCACGGGTGTGACCGTGTGCTCGTCTGAGCCGGCAAAGACAATTTCGTTGAGGTAATCAGACAGCTGTTCGGTGGCTGATGCGGCGAATGCTGCCAACACCGCAACACCCCACGCGCCACCCTCTGACGCACTTGACGCGACTGACACTGGAGCGTTAAGCGCTGCAGACAGGAAACGTTGGGCAACGCCAGCAGTCCGGAACATTCCACCGTGGGCCGACATCCGCTCAAGCTCTACGCCTTCGTCATCGAGAACCCGCATTCCAAGACTCAGCGCTCCGAACACCGAATAGAGCTGCGTGCGCATCACGTTGGCGAGGGTGAACTGACTATCCGGGGTGCGCACAAATAATGGCCGTCCCGCACTAACCTGCGCGACAGGTTCGCCGGCGAGGAAGTTGTAGGCCGTGAGGCCTGCCCCATCTGCAGCGCCCTGGAGTGCTTCCTGGAACAACACGTCGTAGACCTGGTCAGCTCCCATGCCGACTCCGGATGCTTCAGCAAAGCGTGAGAAGAGCCCCACCCACGCAGCCATTTCGCTTGCGCCGTTGTTGCAGTGAACCATCGCAACAGGGTCCCCTACTGGCGTGGTGACGAGGTCAAGTTCTTTGTAAGTGTGGTCGAGGGGTTTTTCCAGCACGACCATGGCAAAAATGCTTGTTCCCGCGCTCACATTGCCTGTTTTCGGAGCCACCGCGTTGGTAGCGACCATTCCCGTTCCCGCGTCACCCTCGGGTGGGCACATCAGTGCGCCTGGCTTCAATCGACCGCTCGGGTCGAGCAACGCGGCACCTGCCTCAGTGAGTTCACCTGCGCGATCTCCTGCCGCGAGTACTTCTGGAAGCAGGACGCTCAGTGGGGTTTCCAACGCAGTGTCGTGCACTAATTCGTCGTACCGGGCGATGAGGTGCGCGTCGTAGTTCACAATCGACGAATCAATCGGGAACATTCCTGATGCATCGCCAACACCCAGGACTCTTTGTCCCGTGAGCTTCCAGTGGACATAGCCAGCCAGGGTATTAAGCGAGCGAATCTTGGAGACGTGCTCTTCGCCATTCTTGATGGCTTGGTGAAGGTGCGCCACCGACCAGCGCAGAGGAATGTTTACTCCGAAGAGCTCACTCAGCTCTGCAGCGGCCTCACCGGTATTGGTGTTTCGCCAAGTGCGGAACGGAACAAGGAGCTCCCCGGCCTCGTCGAATGCGAGGTAGCCGTGCATCATCGCGGAGATGCCGATGGCACGAGCCTGTTCAAGTCGAACTCCGTATGAAGACTCGAGATTTGATTGCAAATCGGCGAACGCGGCCTGGAGCCCCGTCCACACATCATCTAAGGAGTAGGTCCACAAGTCATCGACAAGTTGGTTTTCCCATTCAAAACTTCCTACTGCGAGCGCCTGGGATGGGTCATCACCAATGAGGCAGGCCTTAATGCGCGTGGAGCCCAATTCAATTCCGAGGCTCGCACGGCCTTCGTTAATGGCAGCCACTGCTAAGTCAGTCATCGTCGATCATCTCCGCTCTGGCCGTACACGTTTTGATACCTGTTGTAGAGCGAATCAATCTTTTCCTGGGGAATCGGAATGAGATCTCCGCCTTGACGGGCCATGTGGACCGAACGGGCAGAGTCTTCACACATCACCGCAGCCTTAACCGCGTCCTTGGGAGACACACCAATGGTGAACGGGCCGTGGTTTTGCATCAACACCGCACGAGAGCGATGGTTTTCAAGGGTCTCGACAATGCCTCGACCAATTGAGTCATCGCCGATGACCGCGAAGGGGCCAATGGGAATGGGACCACCAAACTCGTCGGCCATTCCGGTAATCACGCAGGGGATTTCTTCGCCGCGTGCGGCCCAGGCCACCGCATAGGTCGAGTGGGTGTGCACGACTCCCCCCACCCAGGGCATGTGGCGATAGACGTAGGCGTGGGCTGCGGTGTCTGACGAGGGACTGCGGTCGCTGCCAGAGGTTCCCTCAATCACATTCCCGTCAAGATCACACACAATCATGTTCTCGGGCGTGAGGTCGTCGTAGGCCACGCCCGATGGCTTAATCACCATGTAGTCGGTGCCTGGAACCCGCCCGGAGACATTTCCCCCGGTCCAAATCACCAAGCCGTAGCGAACTAGTTCCGCGTGCAGGTCACATACCTGCTGACGCATTGCGACAATTTCTGGATTCTTGTCGAGTTCGTGACTCACGATTGTGCTCCCGTTGTTATCTGACGCGGGTGCCCCTGGAGGGACTCGAACCCCCAACCCTTTCCTTAGGACGGAACTGCTCTTCCATTGAGCTACAGAGGCCAGGTGCCCAAGTCTACCGAGGCCAATCGCGCTAGCGTAGGGCGGGTGAGGATTTATCTGACCACTCTCGGCTCGAGGGGAGACCACGAGCCGTTTCGCGCACTTGCCCATGAAGCCGCCAAACGAGGTCACGAGGTTCACTTCGCCCATACTGAAGATCTGCCCACAGACCCGGCGGCGAAATACACCGAGTGGGAACTTCCTGGCTCGATCGAAAAATGGATTTCCGAATCCGGTGTGAGCGTCATCAAAGCGCTGAAGGATTACCGTGAACACCTCAAGCCTCTCCAAGAAGCAATCTTGGAAGAGTCTGCGAAGCAGATCCGCTCCCTGAAACCCGATGTGGTCGTGTATCACCCGAAAGTGCAAACGGCCTCCGTGGTTGCCCACGACGTCGGCGCAATTGCGGTCTTGGCCGAGCCCATGCCGATTATGACTCCCACTGGAGAATTCCCCACCGGTGCGATTGTTGCGAACTTTGGACCCTGGCTAAACCGTCAGACCTATCGCCTCGTCGACTGGGGCATCAAGGCCTTCGGCGACCAGGCGCTCACCCTTGCCCGTCGCCTGGGTGTGAGCGCTGCACCAGACGTAACCGTGTGCGCAGTCAGTCCGACCTTGGTTCCCACTCCCTACGACTGGCCCGATACGGCAATGGTGACCGGACAGTGGCATCTACCCGCCAGAGAAAAACTGGACACAGAAATTTCTGATTTCGTGTCGTCTGGCGAGGTGCTTTATGCCGGAGTGGGCTCGATGAAGAGAGGCAACCCCGTGAGGCGAGCCCGAGTGATTGTGGATGCTGCCCGGTCGCTCGGTATGAAAACACTTCTCGTCACCGGCTGGGGTGGTCTCGAGCCCGATGAGGAAATCGCTCACGCGTCAGACGTACTCGTGCGGGAATCAGTGAACCACTCTGCGGTGTTGCCTCACGTGTCGGTCGCCATTCACCACGGCGGTGCTGGGACCACCCATGCGATGCTGCGCGCTGGGGTGCCCAGTGTGTTCATACCCTTCATCGTCGACCAGCCGTGGTGGGCAATGCGTCTGCATACAGCAGGCCTTGGCCCCAAGGCAGTGTCACCGTCGTGTCGACGCCCCGAAGTGTTATCGAAAGCGATTTCGTCCGCGAGGGGGTACACGGACGCTGTGAAGAGAGCCTCTCAGGCGATCAATGCGGAACACGGGGTTGCCACGGCCATGGACTTCATCGAATCCAGGGCTTAAGCCGCCTGGGCGAGGTATTCCTCCCAGTGAGGTTGAGGCCGCTCGATACCGCGAACCAACCAGGCTGAGCCGTAGGGTGCCTTCGGAACGATGCGCAGCTGCCACCCCATCTCTTGCGGGGTGCGATCACCTTTGATGTTGTTGCACTTAAGACAGCAGGCCACCAGGTTTTCCCATGAGTCTGCTCCGCCTCTAGAGCGCGGAACCACATGGTCGATGGTGGAGGCGTGGTGCGAGCAGTAGGCACACCGATTGGAGTCTCGACGAAGCACACCTCTTCTAGAGACGGGGACCGTGCGGGTGTGAGGAAGGCGCACATAGCGTGCGAGGACGATCACTGTGGGTCGATCAAATTCGCCAAACACTGTTCGCACCGGGTGAGCATGATCTGTCTCTAAGACGTGAGCTCGACCATTCATCACCAGCACCATTGCTCGGCGGAAACTCACGACAGACAGTGGCTCATAGCCCGCATTCAAGACAAGTGTTCTCGCAGCAGGATCGGCGAGCGCTGGCTTCAGCGTTGCCTCAAGAACAGGGGTCATGATGCCTCCTTCGCGTCAGGCGAACTGCGCACAAAAAAAGGCACTGTCGAATGACAGTGCCTATGAGCATGCGTGGTGAGACACACGATGGCCCGGGGCCGGTGTCCCATCTGTATCCGGAAGTGCGCGCGAGAGTCGCAATTGGCGCCAGAGCCTATAACCACGACCTTCTCCTTCCCACGCGAGGCCGGATGAGGGAAGTGTATCCGCGAAATACACACAATTGGTGAACCAAAACGCGTCCACACCGAAGTGTTATTTCGCGAGATAAATGTGCGCTGCGATCTCGTCAGACAGCGACAACGGGGAGTCTTTTTCCATCGAGGCGATGGTGAATCCACCCTTCGGGTCGGTCTTTGCCTTCACGCGCTCCCCTGGGACAATTCCTAAACGGTGGAGCTTGGCGAGAGTATCCGGCTCAAATTGGGCGGGTTCTCCAATTCGACGCATGACACCACTTGCCCATTCCGAGGTGGCGAAGTCGGTCAGCTTGATCACACCATCGAGGAATGGCTTGGCTTTCTTGCCCCCTATTCGCTCAAGGGCAGGAATGGGGTTTCCATAGGGGGATTCTGTGGGCTCGCCCAACAGGGTGAAGAGTTTCTTCTCGACTTCTTCGCTCATCACGTGTTCCCACCGGCAGGCTTCGTCGTGCACGAGCGACCAATCTAAGCCGATGATGTCAACTAGCAACCGCTCGGCAAGCCTGTGCTTCCTCGCAACACTCAGTGCAGTGTCTCGGCCGTGAGCAGTCAGCGACAACGTGCGGTCATCCTCAACTACAAGAAGTTCGTCGCGCTCCATACGAGCAACCGTTTGAGAGACGGTAGGGCCTGAGTGGCCAAGCCGCTCAACAATTCGGGCACGAACCGGGACAATTCCTTCTTCTTCCAAGTCCAAGATCGTGCGCAGATACATCTCAGTGGTATCTACAAGATCAGTCATTGGAGTCCTTTAGCTCGCGCAGTGTCAGCACTGCCGAAAGTGTAACCAACGCTCGCGGGAGGCTTCTTGATAGGGCCCTAGGATTAGGGGAGTGAACGCGATCACCATTCCGGTAGAACTAAAGCCCCTCGATGGCCGCTTTGGCGCTGGCCCGTCAAAAGTCCGCGCTGAACAAATCGATCACTTAGTGAGTAACCAGGGCATTCTTGGCACCTCGCACCGCCAGGCGCCCGTCAAAGACCTTGTCGGCCGTGTCCAAAAAGGGCTTTCTGAACTGTTTCGACTTCCCGATGGATACGAAGTAGTCCTCGGAAATGGTGGCTCCACTGCACTGTGGGACGTTCTCGCCGCGAGCCTCATTAGCGCTCGAAGTGGCCACTTGAGTTTTGGTGAGTTTGGGCAAAAATTTGTCACCAGCGCCACCACTCCCTGGCTCGAAGCGCCTCATGTCGTAAAGAGTGAACCGGGAACCAGGGGAACGCTCGAGGCAATTTCTGGCATTGACGTCTACGCCTGGCCCCACAACGAAACCTCCACCGGTGTTGCCTCATCCATTGGCCGCGTCGCAGGTGCAGATGCTGGAGCTCTCACCGTCATTGATGCAACGAGCGCTGCAGGTGGTATCGACTTCGACGTCACCGAGACTGACGTCTACTACTTCGCCCCACAGAAAAACTTCGCCAGCGACGGTGGATTGTGGTTTGCGCTGATGTCACCCGCAGCCATTGCGCGTGCCGAAGCAATCGCATCGACCGACCGCTACATTCCCCCGTTTTTAAGCTTGACCCAAGCAATTGATAACTCGAGACTCCAGCAAACCTTAAACACCCCAGCACTTGCCACGTTGTTGCTGATGGAATCCCAGGTCAACTGGATGCTGGAGCTTGGCGGCTTGAGCGCGTCTGCAGCGAAGACCACCGCCAATTCAGACCACCTGTACACCTGGGCCGAATCACATGAGCTGTTGACCCCGTTTGTGGCCAAACCAGAAGACCGCTCGCCGGTCATCGTCACCATCGACGTGGACGAGAGCATCGACGCGACGGAGCTGACGAGAGTTCTTCGGGCAAACGGCATCGTCGACACTGAGCCTTACCGAAAGCTCGGCCGTAACCAGGTGCGCATCGCAACCTTTGTCGGAGTGGAGCTGGATGACCTTCAGCGCTTAAGCGCCAGCATCGACTACGTGATGGAGCGTCTGGCGAACTAGTCGTCGTCAACGTCGACGTGGTCAAACACGTCGTTTGGCTCTTCGGGAACCTCTAGTTCAGCGGGGTCTAAATCGAGCTGGTCGATGTCGATTCCATCAAGATCATCGTCAATATCAATTTCGTCGTGGTCGTCATCGTCGTCGTCCACTGCGCTCTCCGCGCGCTCTGCTTCTTGACGCTGGTATTCCTCGAGTCGATCCGCCCACGGCACCCAGTCGGGGGCAAGGAGGGCACTTTCTCCTGGAAGAAGATTCACTTCGAGGACACTAAGTTCCCCGCCCTCACCATCGGTGAGGGTGACGACCCAATTCCAGCCCGGATAGCCGGGCATCATGGACTCAAAAGAGACGGTGTGGAGACCGTTTTGCTCGGCGGAACTCGAGGGACCCACATGTTCATCCCGGGCAATTTCGGCCAGAGCGTCCCGAGCAATGTCGACTACACGGTCGGCGTCAATTGTTGCTTTTTTCTTAGCCATCAAACTCGTCCGCTACGCGACGAAGCATGGTGGCAACTTTCCCGGAGAAGTCGCGCTCGGGGTAGCGGCCACGACGCAGGTCGCCTCCGACCTTGTCGAGCACCTTCACGAGGTCTTCCACAATCACAGCCATGTCCTCAGCGCCCTTGCGGTCAGAGCGCTCTCGCACGGGTTGGTCGATGATTCTGGCAGTAAGCGCCTGCGCGCCACGCTTGCCGTCAACGATGCCAAAGTCCAATCGGGTTCCCGCCTTGACGCGAGCTCCTTCGGGCAATGCAGAAGCATGCAAAAAGACCTCTTCGCCATCATCCGATTGGATAAACCCGAAGCCTTTGTCCTGGTCGTAAAACTTCACTTTGCCGGTGGGCATGTGCATACTCCTTCATTAGCCAGCTCCTCCACGGAACTGCCCGTCCAGAATAGCGGGGGCGGGGCCTCGATAAGCTGGGGATGTGACCAACCAAGAGCTTCCCCCACCCAGCCGACTCGAACGCGTTCTCGCCACCATGGTGGGCGCCACCATCGGGTTGAGCGTCCTGTCGTTCTTCGCCATCATCATTGCAACGTGGGCGGGCTTCGGCTCGGGAGATTTCGGAACCGGGCTGTGGCCCACGATCACCATGGTGCCGTTGATTGGTCTGCCGATTGGTTTCGTGCTGATTATTGCTCTGCTGGTGGTGAGCACGAGGCGTCGACGTTCGGGCCAGGCCCCTGGTGAGTCACGCTAGCCACATCCTGGGGCTAGTCGACACTTTTTCTCGGCTTGAGCCAGACGCTCTCGCCCGCACGCTTACCCTCCGCCACGTCCCGTTTGCGACCGGCTACACGCCTGTTGATCTGGCGAGAGCGCTGACGCTGGAGAGCGCGATTCGCTCTCACCTGTCGCAACTTACGGCCGAGGAACTAAACGCCCTCAGCCGTTTTCCGGCAGCTACACGCCAAGCCGATCAGCCCTACATCGACCAACTGTTGGCCTGGAGTGACGGGGTCACGACCTTCCGCCGTGCAGAAGTTGACGTACTTCTTGAGCCGTTACTGAGCAACATCCCCGAGCATCAGGGTTCTGGCCCTAGTGCCAGCGAGGTAACGAAGATTGACCCCGATGTGCCAGGCGTTTTTGGCCAGATCGAACTAATGGAGCTGCTTCTTGCACAACTCCAGCGCACCCCTGTCACCGCAGGGAAAAGGAATGACCGAAGCGAACTCTCAGGTCTGGCCAAAGAGTTGGAGTGGGATCTAGATGAGGTCACCGAGCTGGTAGACGCGGGCACGAGGCGCGAACTTCTTGCCTACACACCCCAGTCGCTTCAGATCACACCTCGCGGACTGGCCTGGCGCAATGCGGGTGCTGCATCGAAATGGCTGGAGATCCTGCATCACTTCCGAGACAACGCCCCGCGCTGGTGGCCTAGAACTCTCCCCACCACGATTTCGCGCGAGTCAGTGATGGCCTGCGCTTTTGATTCGTTCCCTTTGGTATCTCTCGATGGCATTGACGAGCTGGTTGAGGATGCCGCACGGTGGGGTCTGACCAAATCAAGTGTGGCCACCACGATTGACCCGTGGTCACCAGATCTCGACGCACTCGTCACAGGCCTGCTGCCTGCTGAAGCATCAGCACTCTTTCCTGACGGCCCCGATTCGGTCATTGCCACTGGTCCCCTCAGCGACGAGCAGGAGGCCAGAGTGAGGTCGTTAGCGGATTGGATCTCGGGAAGCCTTGCGCCCCGCTTCCGCATCACACCTCGCTCGGTGTGTAGGGCGTTACAAAATGGCGTCAGCCCCAACGATTTAAAAGGCACCATTGGGGAGTTAATTCCTTCAGGGATGGGCAACGTCATCAGCGAAATGGTGGCCGACACTATTTCTCGAGCAGCATCCCTGTCACTGATCAGCGAAGGTGGCCATTGCCTCATTCGCTCAGACAACGAGCTGACGCTTGCTCTGATTAAAGCCGATCGGCGCTTATCCGCCGCCGCTATCAGCGAGCGCGAGAGCGAGCTGTATAGCCCGTGGTCTCCCGAGTCTCTCCACGAACTGCTCTTCGATGAGAATTACCCCCACTTGGTGCGCACTCAGGACGGATCTCTCTTACCCCTCGAGGGAGCAGCCACGCGCACACCTCAAGAAACCAGTTGGTCAGCACACTCTGTATCGGAATTGATTAACTCCTTCACCAACGATGTGGATGGCTCTGCTCTCACTGAAGCCATCGAACTCGCCATTGCCGAGAAGTGTGCGATCGCGGTGACGGTCACGATGAATGGTGGCCCGGTGACGTTGAGGATCGAGCCCCACGCGCTCAAAAATGGTCGCCTGCGAGGACTCGATACCCGCTCTGATGTGGAGCGAACGATCCCGATGTCCCACGTTCTCTCAGTCACTGCCGGGGACTAGATTAGCCAAAGCGCCTAGACTGGCCGATTGTGGTTGACACGGGTGCGGCAATTGTCCAAAGCGACAAAACAGTCCTTATTGAGCTCCAACACCCAGGAAGCGAAGACGCCCGCCACGACATCGCGGTCTTTGCGGAGCTCGAGCGCGCACCAGAACACGTCCACACCTATCGCATCTCCAGGCTTGCTCTGTGGAATGCCCAAGCAGCTGGCCACAGTGTCGACGAGATTCTTGGCACCCTCACTCTCCACTCACGCTTTCCCGTTCCTGACAACGTTGTGGCGGACATCACCGACGCGTTTGCGAGGTGCGGTCGCTTGGAAATCACCAAGAGTGACGATCAGCTCATCCTCTCCGGCGACGAGGCAATCATCGATGAGGTGTCTCGCTCCAAGAAAATGGAGGCTCTCATTGCGGAGACACTCTCCCCTACCTCGCTTCTAATTACCCCGTTGTCTCGCGGCAAGGTGAAACAAGAGCTATTGAAGCTTGGCTGGCCGGCCACCGACCACGCCGGTTACACCGAGGGCGAAGCACTCCAAATTGATTTGTCGACAGATGGTTTCTCACTTCGTGATTACCAACTGCGCGCGGTTGAGCGGTTTGTCGATCAGGGCTCTGGGGTTGTCTGCTTGCCCTGTGGCGCCGGGAAAACCCTGGTGGGCGCCGGGGTCATGGCCGATATCGATCAGGCCACGTTGATTTTGGTGACAAATACTCTTTCGGCCCATCAGTGGAAGCGAGAGCTGTTGGAGCGCACCTCTCTGACCGAAGACCAGATTGGTGAGTATTCGGGCTCGGTCAAGCAGATCAAGCCGGTCACTATTGCTACCTATTCGATCGTGACGGCAAAGCGCCAGGGCGAATTTAGGCATATCGGCCTGCTCGGCGATCAGCGCTGGGGCTTGGTCATTTACGACGAAGTGCACCTCCTGCCGGCGCCAGTGTTCCAACTCACCGCGGAACTCCAAGCTACGAGGCGCCTTGGTCTCACCGCCACGTTAATTCGAGAAGACGGCCGAGAAGGCGATGTGTTTAGCCTCATTGGGCCCAAGCGCTACGACGCAGCGTGGAAGGACCTCGAGAGGGCAGGCTACCTCGCCCCGGCCGAATGCGTGGAGGTAAGGCTGGAGCTACCCGATGCTGATCGTCTCCACTACGCAACGCTTCCGGATAATGAGCGCTACCGCTTCGCGAGCTCTTCCGCGTCGAAAGACTCCATTGTTGAGCGCATCGTCGCCTCGCACCCCGGAGAGCGCATTTTGGTGATGGGCATGTATCTCGATCAACTCGAGCGCATCGCGTCCCATCTGGATTGCCCCGTGATTACGGGTGATACCCCGATGGCGGAGCGCGAAGTCTTGCTTCAGGAGTTTCGAGAGGGCACGCGAAAACTCCTTGTTGTGTCCAAGGTGGCGAACTTCTCCATCGACTTGCCAGAAGCTTCGATTGCGATCCAAATATCGGGAACCTTTGGATCGCGCCAAGAAGAAGCCCAACGCCTCGGCCGAATCGTTCGGCCAAAGTCAGATGGCAGGCAAGCAGTGTTTTATTCTGTGGTGACCAGGGACACCCTCGACCAGGACTACGCACTCAACCGCCAACGCTTCCTCACCGAGCAGGGCTATGGCTACCGAATCGTCAAAGCAGCAGAGCTATAGAGCGCCCAGACTTTTCATAAATAACGTTCAGAAAAGCTCCAGCTAACTATCAGACACTTGTTTCATGGCTGACGGAGCAAAAATCCTCATTGTCGACGATGAACCAAACATTCGCGACCTACTCACCACCAGTCTGCGCTTTGCAGGCTTCCAAGTCCGCGCCGTCACTACCGGCGCACAAACCATCTCAGCGGTGCTCGAAGAAGAGCCAGACTTAATCCTTCTCGACATCATGTTGCCTGACATCAATGGGTTTGGGGTGACCAAGCGCTTGCGTGCGAGCGGCTATACCTGCCCCATTTTGTTCTTGACAGCAAAGGATGCAACCGAAGACAAAATCCAGGGCCTCACCGTGGGTGGCGATGACTATGTCACCAAGCCCTTCAGCTTGGATGAAATCGTTGCTCGTATTCGCGCCATTCTTCGTCGCACCAAGCAGGAAGAAGACGAGTCGACGCTCAAGGTGGGCGAGATCAGCATGGATCAAGACACCCACGAAGTCACTGTCAACGGCGTCGACATCGAACTCTCCCCCACCGAGTTCAAGTTGCTGCGTTATTTGATGCTGAACCCCAACCGCGTGCTGTCAAAGGCTCAAATCCTTGACCACGTGTGGGAATACGACTTCAACGGCGATGCGGGCATCGTCGAGAGCTACGTGTCTTACCTTCGCCGCAAGCTCGATCCCCACACGGATGAGCCGTTGATTCAGACCAAGCGCGGCTTTGGCTACATGCTCAAAACCGGCAAGGCCTAATCTGGCTGTATGTATGAACGGTTAGCCCAGTGGTGGGCTGCAACATCGTTGCGGACCAAAATCACTGGTGTGACCGTTGTGGTGGTCACCATCGGGCTAATGATCATTGGCCTTGGCACCGTGATCACCATCGAGCGTTACCTCACCGCTCAAACAGACGACAAGATCGCTCAAGCCGCGTCGACCCTTCCTGACGTGTTGGGCACGGGGGCGTTTAACGCCTTTGACCGTGTGGGACAAACCGCGCTGTCTAATGAGTTTTTCCTGGCGGCAGTGAGTGCGTCAGGAACGGTGATTGCCAGCAACCTCGAAGAGGGCCACGAAGAATACGGCCCCGATGTCTCGAAATTGAGCCTTGGAGTCATTAGTGACGCCAAACACCCCTTGACGCTCAACAGCATTAACGGGGAGACCACCTGGCGAGTAATGACGTACAAGCTGAACGTGATTAGTGCATCCGATGGCCAAGTCCTCCCTGCCACTCTCGCGGTGGGAATCGACATGGAAGAGACCAAACGGATTGTCGGAAGCTTCGCCTCGGTCTTCCTGGCCTTCAGCCTGGTCGTCGTGGTGTTGAGTGCCGCACTGACTCGACTGCTGATCAGTAGGACATTTAGGCCACTGCGCGAAGTAGAAGAAACCGCTGCACGCTTTGCCGGCGGGGATTACACCCAGCGCCTAGGCGGCTCAACCCCCAATACGGAAGTAGGTCGTCTGACCCGCTCGCTCAACACAATGCTTTCTCGAATCGACCGGGCGTTTAGAGACCGCGCTGACACGATCGAGCAGATGCGCCGCTTCATCGCTGACGCCTCCCATGAGCTTCGCACCCCCTTGGTGTCGGTACGCGGATACGCCGAGTTGTATCGCATGGGTGGCCTCAAGACAAAAAAGGACGTTTCTCAAGCCATGGAGCGCATTGAGAAAGAAGCCCAGCGGATGTCTACTCTTGTCACCGACTTGCTTGAACTGGCGCGACTAGACGAGAACAAGCCCGTTGAAATGTCAAGAGTGTCTCTGCTCACGCTTGCCCAGGATGCCGCCTTAGATAATTCCGCCATTGCACCAGACCGTGTAATCGCAGCGAGCTTGGCCGATGGATCTCTGCCAGAGGACGTAGTGATTGACGCCGAAGAGGACAAACTTCGCCAGGTGCTCACCAACTTGCTCCAAAACGCCAGACGCTTCTCGCCAGAGGGCTCCCCTATCGAAATCTCAGTATCTCGCCAGCGGCGCCCGGATCGAGCCATGATTCGCGTGGTCGACCACGGCGAAGGAATCCCCGAGCAAATCAAAGAAAAGATCTTCCAGCGGTTTTGGCGAGCCGATACCTCCCGCGCCCGCGAAACAGGTGGCTCGGGACTGGGCTTGGCAATCGTTGCAACCATCGTCGCTCGCCACCATGGTGAAATACGCGTCGTAGACACCCCTGGCGGTGGAGCGACTTTCGAAGTGAGCTTCCCCCTTGTCCACACTGGAAAATAAACCGGCTCACTCCACTTCTCGAGAAAAGTCCGTGCGCCAGTAGCGCCGGTAGGTCAGTGTGTGGCTCCAGACAAGGAGAACCATGACCACGTACCACGTTGATAGCGAGGCGGTCCGCCAGGCCACCGACCACGCGAACGCCACCATTGCTCGGGTGCAAGGCGACATGCAGCAACTCACCAGCCACCTACAAGCTCTACAGTCATCATGGTCTGGACAAGCCTCCACTGCGTTTCAAAGTGTCCTCGCGGAATGGCGTAATACTCAGCTCGCGGTTGAGGGCCAGCTCCTTCAGATCACCCAGTCACTCGGCTTCGCAGCACAGCACTATGCCGAAATGGAGGCGCAAAACGCGAGGCTGTTTATGCGATGAGGCTAGTAACTAAGGGTGAGTGAGTCACCCTTAGCTCTGGAAACACAGGGGTAAAAGGCATTAATTTCGTCCTTATCCTCATCGCTCATGACAGAGTCCAAGTGGGCGGGAACACCGGCCACTACGCGAAGCTCGCAGCTTCCACACACCCCCCTCTTGCAGGAACCAGACACCGGAATGCCAACTTGTTCCATGGCGTCAAGAATCGGAGTATCTGCGTCAACAGCGATCTTTTGGCCCGTCGGCTCCCAGGTCACCGTGAGTGCAGACGCGGTGTGTTCGGATGAGCGATCCCTCGGGGTAAAGCGCTCCAGGTGCAACCGCTCAGCGGGCACAACCTTTTCGAGCTCTGCCATCAAGCTTTCTGACCCGCATGCATAAATATGAGCAGTGGGGTCCACAACATCAGCGAGGGAAATTCGCTTGCCCTTCTCGCTCGTCACATAGGTGAACAGCCGATCGCCGCAGGTCTTTGCCAATTCATCTGCGTACGCCATTGATTCGCGCTCTCGGCCGATGTAGATAACTTCCCACTGGCGTTGGGCAGGTAGGGATGCCAACATCGAGCGAATTGGGGTTATTCCAATTCCACTTGCCACAAATTGATAGCGCTTATGGGGACGAAGTGAGAACGTTTGGAGCGGGTAATCAACTTCGAGCTCCATGCCCTCCAGTAGGTTCTCGTGAATCCACCGGCTTCCCCCACCCTCGCCACGGGTATTAAGCACCGCGATCGTCAAAGTGGTGTTGTCGGCAGGGTCGCCGCAGAGTGAATATTGCCGTTCGAGGCCATTGGGTAGATGCAGTGTCACGTGAGAACCAGCGTCCCAATCAAGGTCGATACCGGAGCCCACTGGACTCAATACAAACTCGGCAACGTCCTTGGCTACCTCTCGCCGTGAGAGCACTTTGGCGGTGAAGGTGGACGCAGTCGAAGTCTCGGCTGGCGTGATCTTCGACTGCGCTGGGGCCGAAGGCTTCGGCGAGGCCGAAGCAGAGCGCTTCACCAAGACGATGCGAACTACTGCAGCGAGCGCAGTCGCAGTCACCAAGACGATACTGAGAGCGAAGTACCACGTCTCTCCCACGTCTGTTCCGACCATTCCCGCGTGCAAGGCAACGACGAAGAGGCTGAGGTAGCTCAGATAGTGGATGGCTTTCCATACAGGTTGCGGGATCCAGTTCATTCCCAACGCGGTAGCCCAGGTCAACAGCATTGCCCATAGGCCAATGACGCCTAGGGCTACCCCTAGCGGTTTATAAGTCGAGTGGAAAGGCACCAATAGGTCGAGAATGCTGAAGTCCACGAACGTGTCCAGGTACAGCGACACGATGTGAGTTCCAACCATCAAAACGCCAAGAGTCGACAGATAGCGATGAACAGCCTTCAGCCATTCCGGGTTATCTGCTCCCCTAAGAATGCGGGTCTTGAGCAAGATGCCAAAAAGCGCTGACATCGTCAGCAACACCCATGCGATCACCGCGCTCGAGCGGGTGATGTACCACCAGACAGCGGGGTTGGAAAAATCAAGCACGATATTCAGGCCAATCTGAGGATCTAATCCACTGGTTGTCGCTGGTGTAAACCCCGGCCTTCATCGAACGACGCTTTGCGTAGGTCAGAAAATCAGACGGAGTCTTCTTGAATCCCACCTTCGCTGACACTTCAGCCTGCCATGCTGTGGGCGCAATCACGGTGACTGCTAGTGACTCCGACTCGACGCTCTGTCCCAATACAGAATCAATGAGGTGATGTGTGGGCGATCCGTCTTCACGAGAGAAGCGACGCTTCAGCTGGCTCGAGGTGGCGACACCTCCGCCTTCAATCTCAATAGTCGACATGCGCGCATCAGCTTGCACTGGGTGGTCCACCGCAAGACGCCATCCGCGCCCGCGAGGCGAATAACCGTCCACTCGAACATCGCCGCCAAGTTCAACCATTGCCCCCAGTGCACCAGATTCCCTAATAAAGCGTGCAATCAAATCAGCAGCAAAACCTTTTCCGATGCCTCCGGAATCAAGGGTGGTGCCTTTGGGGAGAGTGACTGTGTTGCCCTCAACCACAATTGCTTCCATGGAGCCTGGCGCTTTAGCGGATTCGGGGAGTTCTGTGAAGCGCGTTGGATCAACAAGAGAGTGGGTATATCCCTCTTTGAGAAGAGCGGGCAGCAAAGTGGGGTCGAAAGCGCCCTGAGTCTCCCGATGAGCGACCTGCATCACTTCGAGCAATTCAATGGTCCTCGGATCCACAACAACAGGCTTACCTTCAGCCCAATTCAGCTCGCTGATATCTGAGTCTCGACTAAACCGAGTCCAGAGCCCTTCCAATTCGTGGGCGAGTCCAATCGCATCGTCAACCAGACCTTCTCGGCCACCAACCACGCTGATTGAGGCATTAGATCCCATCACGCGAAATTCGCGCCTGGAGACAACCGCCTCTGAGCCGTCGCCGAAAGAAGCCGCAAGTACGGCTTCTTCAGCAGGGTCGACCTGAAAGGTCGTGAGATTAATCACGATGCAGCGGTGTGCGTATCAACAGCGACCGGTTCCGCCTGAACAGGAGCGGGAGTCGCAACCACCGGGGCGGGCGCAACCTCCACCGTGGGAGCTGGCTCGGTGGCTTGGAGTGAGGCTTCTGTAATCGGCTGGACAGGACCCAACAGTTCTGGCTGAGCAATCTGCGCCACCTGAGCAGTTGCCACCACTGTTTCTGCTGCAACAATCGGTTGCTCAGCAGCGGCGGTTGACTCAACCGTTGCCACAGCTTGTGACTGGAGGAATCCCGCGAGGCCAAAGAATGCAAACGAAGTAGCGAAGCTTGCGACTTGTTTCGTCCACCCGGCTACCGGGCGAGAATTCTGATTCTTAGTCATCGTCGTGGTCGTCGTCGTGGTCATCGTCATGGTCGTCGTCGTGGTCGTCGTCGTGGTCGTCGTCGTGGTCGTCGTCGTGGTCGTCGTCGTGGTCTCCGGAGCTACTTCCACCGCCCGAGTAGCCAGATGCCGATGTGGAGCCATCAGCGGCAGGAGCTGCTGCCGCTGTCACAGCAGCCGTCTGAACTGACGGGGCCGAAACCTTAGGAGCTGGTTCTGCATAGCTGGAACCAGAAGTGGCAGCATCCACGGTGGCCGTGCTCACGCTCGCGGCGGTAGCAGTCGTTCCTGCCACAGCCGCTGTCTCTTCGTAAAACGAGGCTCCAGATGTGGCCTCGACAGTCGCCGCGGTTGAACCGGTGGCTGCCGTAGCACCTGCAACGCCATCAACGACGACCGCACCAGAGGTCAACACTTCGCTCGACGACGCCAGGCCCGTTTGGGGATCGGTAGTCCCACCGGTAATTGCGGAAGCGGCTTGGAGAATTTCAGCCATAAACAATTCGCCAATTGATGCGGGTGCTGTGACTGAATCCGTGGTGGACGTCACCGCGACCTGATCGAGTTGTGCGCCAGAAGCTGCTGCATCGACCTGGACATCGGTGTTGGCAACTACCGCGCTTGCACCTGCTCCGAGTACGCCGGCGATTCCTGCTCCTACTAGAAGATTGCTGTTCATGTCGTCAACGCTACGCAGCGGTGTACAGCGCGAAGATAGCTAAGAGTAAAGAAACGTCAAAGATTTTGACCAATTGAAAATCTTAAGGACGTGTAGCTACTCAGTGCTATGGCCTAGTCGTCATCCGAACTGTGGTCATCATCATCGTCATCATCATCATCGTCGTCGTCGTCATCATCGTCGTCGTGATCTTCTTCGTCACCATCATCACTAGATGGTGACGGCGCGGGAGTTGGCGCGGGTTTGGGGGCTGGAGTTGGCGCGGGGGCCTCTTGGACAACGGGTTCTGGGCTTGGAGTGGGAGTAGGAGCCGGAGTCGTGTCTGGAGCCGGGGCCTCAGTTACCGAATCTTCTGGCGTGACAGCTACCTCCACAACATCTTCTGGAGCCGGCTCAACAAGGTTTGCTGGGTCAGCATCGAGAATTGTGGTTTCGTCGACTAACACTTCACTGGCTTGCTCAATTGAATTCCCAGACGGAGCAGCGAGAAGTTGAACATTGGTGGCGACCGTTGCGGTCCCCACTCCCATAGTCGCGGCGATCACAGCACCGACTATCGCTTGGGTGTTCATCTCTTAACGCTACGACGAAAACCCCCTACTTTCTTGCCGAGACGTCAAAGATTTGTCCAAGAAATCAGGTAATCGACGCACAGGCTCTGCAAAATCCTGCGTAAGGGGAAACAATGGAGTGTGCGCATATTGGTAGTCGAGGACGATCGAAGTATCGCCCAGTCAGTGGTCGAAGCAATTAAGACTGTGGGCTGGGACGCTCGTCATTCCGAGACGGGCTCTGGAGCGCTGGCAATCTTGGCCGAAGACTCCATCGACTGCATCGTCTTAGATTTGGGGCTGCCCGACATGGACGGCGGTGAAGTCGTACGCCGTGTCCGCGAAACGTCAATGGTGCCCATCATCATTGCAAGCGCCAGACCAGATGAATCGGACCGTATTTTGGCGCTCGAGCTTGGAGCAGATGACTACCTGGTGAAGCCCTTCGGAATTCGCGAGCTTGTCGCACGAATTCGTGCAATCCTTCGCCGGCAAGGCTCAGCAGCGACTGAGCCCATCGATCAAGAAGTGACGCTCGGGCCCCTTTCGATTAACTCCCGAACCAGACGAGTCGAGGTTCACGCTTCAGAAGTAAGCCTCACCCCCAAAGAGTTTGATGTTCTGGCCTACCTCGCCCAAGAGCCAGGAACTGTATTCAAGCGAGAATCAATTCTCAGCGACGTCTGGGACATCAACTGGTACGGAAGCACGAAGACTTTGGATGCCCACGTCGCCTCGTTACGCAAGAAACTTGGCTCGCCCGATTGGATTGAATCCGTGAGGGGCGTTGGTTTTAGGCTCGTGGCCCCCGAATGAGACGCTTATTCCTGTTTGCCCTCCTGGGAGTGAGCGTTTTGGCCCTGTTGCTCTCCGATTTACCGTTTGGTCTCTACCTGTATGGAGTTGAGAGGGATCAACTCATCACCCAGCTCCAACGCGACGCTTTTATTTTGGGCGGCCGCGCCGAAGAGGGCCTCGAAAATGGCACACCCGAGGAACTTGCTATCACCAGAGACCTCGCGGTGGCCTATCGAGATGAAGGCGGTGCAAGAGTCGTCATTGTTGACAACGAGGGCATCGCACAAATAACAAACGACCCAGACGATTCTCGCGAAGGCCTGGACTACGGGACGAGGCCAGAGATTATCGAGGCGCTTGCCGGACGAGTTGTCTCGGGCCACCGTTTCTCCGAAACCCTTGGCGTTGAGCTAGTTTACGTCGCAGTGCCCATTTACAGCGGCCAACACGTCGTCGGCGCGGTCAGGCTCACCTTCGAAGAATCGGCAGTCGACGATGCGGTGAACCGGCAGCTCATCGGAGTGTATCTCGTGGCGCTAGTCACCCTGCTCTTTGCGGTGGTCTTGGCCATTGTGCTCTCCCGTGTGCTCTCGAGAAACCTCAACCAACTAGGAGCGGCCGCAAACAGGCTCTCGAAGGGAGACTTGAGCTCCAGGGCCCCCGAGCCCAAGGGCCCGAAAGAACTGCGTGACGTGTCAACGGCATTTAACTTGATGGCCAACCGCTTGGAGCTCCTGGTTGGCGAACAAAAAGCATTCGCCGCCGATGCCTCACACCAATTGCGCACCCCTCTCACCGCGCTTCAGCTTCGAATCGAGCGGCTGCGCGACAAGGTCAAGTCAACCAAAGCAACCGAGCAGGGCTTCGACGAAATCGAATCTGAAATATCTCGCATGCGCCGCTTGATTGAAGGGCTCTTAGCGCTAGGCCGAGCGAGTTCTGAATCCTTGACCCGCGAAGACGTCGATGCCGCAGAAGTCGTTCGACAGCGGGTTGAGGAATGGTCGAGTCTCGCCGAAGAGGCAGGAATTGCCCTCACCTGCCACGCACCTCGATCAGCTCGAGCCCTGGCCGTTCCTACCGCAATTGAACAGATTGTCGACAACTTCATCGACAACGCGATATCGATTCTGTCCGATGGCGGCGCAATCGACGTGACAGTCACCGAAGAACTCTCCTACGTTGTCATCTCGGTGACAGACAATGGCCCCGGCATCGCCGCAGCCGATGCTCACCGAGCCTTCGACCGCTTCTGGCGGGGTAATGCCACGCACGAAGGCACAGGCCTTGGCCTTGCGATTGTGCGCCAATTGGCACAAGCAAGCGGTGGATCAGTCAGCCTCACCCCTGGAGAATCAGGCGGAACCGTCGCACGCGTCACCCTGGAGAAACCGTAACGAGTACTTAAACGACTGTGGGCCAGCGCAATGCGCTGGCCCACAGTGTTGAATGCTTCTTGCTTAGAAGTCCATTCCACCGCTGGGGTCTGGCATAGCCGGAGCAGCAGGCTCAGGCTTGTCAGCAACCACAGCTTCGGTGGTGAGGAACAATCCAGCGATCGAGGCGGCGTTCAGCAGAGCTGAGCGGGTCACCTTGACTGGGTCAGCGATTCCTGCAGCGAGCATGTCACCGTATTCACCGGTTGCGGCGTTGAGGCCGTGACCGACCTTCAAACCACGGACGTGCTCGACCACAACACCAGGCTCGTGGCCTGCGTTGAAGGAGATCTGCTTCAGCGGAGCCTCGATAGCAACCTTCACGATGTTCACACCGGTGACCTCGTCACCCGTGACATCGAGCTTCTCGAGAGCCTTGGTTCCTGCCTGGATCAGGGCCACGCCACCACCGGCGACGATTCCCTCTTCCACAGCAGCCTTGGCGTTACGCACGGCGTCTTCGATGCGGTGCTTGCGCTCCTTGAGCTCAACCTCGGTTGCGGCTCCAGCCTTGATGACTGCAACACCACCGGCGAGCTTGGCCAGACGCTCCTGGAGCTTCTCGCGGTCGTAGTCGCTGTCGGTGTTGTCAATTTCAGAACGAATCTGCTTGACGCGACCTGCGATTGCCTCCGAGTCACCGGCACCTTCCACAATGGTGGTTTCGTCCTTGGTGACGACGACCTTGCGGGCACGGCCCAGCAGGTCGAGGGTGGCGTTTTCGAGCTTGAGGCCAACCTCTTCGCTGATGACCTGACCACCGGTGAGGATGGCGATGTCCTGCAGCATGGCCTTGCGGCGGTCGCCGAAGCCGGGAGCCTTCACAGCTACCGACTTGAAGATGCCGCGGATCTTGTTGACCACCAAGGTGGCCAGTGCTTCACCGTCAACGTCTTCAGCGATGATCAGAAGCTGCTTGCCCGACTGGATGACCTGGTCAACCACGGGAAGGAGGTCCTTGATCGCAGAGATCTTGGAGTTCACGATCAGGATGTAGGGGTCTTCGAAGACCGCTTCCTGACGCTCGGGGTCGGTGACCATGTAGGCCGAGAGGTAACCCTTGTCAAAGCGCATACCTTCGGTCAGCTCGAGGGTGGTTCCGAAGGTGTTGGACTCCTCAACGGTGACCACACCTTCCTTGCCGACCTTGTCGATTGCTTCAGCAATCAGCTCACCGATAGCGGGGTCAGCAGCAGAAATCGACGCGGTAGCGGCGATTTCTTCCTTGGTCTCGACCTCTTTAGCGTTCTTGAGCAGCTGGTCGGAGACGGCGTTGACAGCCTTCTCGATACCGCGCTTCACGCTGATTGGGTCAGCACCTGCTGCGACGTTGCGGAGACCTTCGCGAACCATGGCCTGAGCAAGAACGACCGAGGTGGTGGTTCCGTCACCAGCGACGTCATCCGTCTTTTTGGCAACTTCCTTAACCAGTTCGGCACCGATCTTCTCGAATGGGTCATCGAGGTCGATTTCCTTAGCGATGGAGACACCATCGTTGGTAATGGTGGGGGCGCCCCACTTCTTCTCGAGTACGACGTTGCGGCCGCGGGGTCCCAGCGTCACCTTTACGGCGTCAGCAAGGATGTTGAGTCCGCGTTCAAGACCGCGACGGGCCTCTTCATCAAAAGCAATTAGTTTTGCCATGTCAGTTTCTCGTCCCTCCTGGACGTCTAGCGTGAGTTAGCAATTTGCACTCACGGTATGCGAGTGCTAAATAATTTTGGCACTCTCGGACTAAGAGTGCAAGCCCATCGGGCTCCTTCTCAGCTCTTTACTGGATAGTGACGATGCCCTCAGGCACACCGGAGCCCGCTCCGGGCACGAGCTCTATCCAGGTGTGGCCAGGAGCAAGAAGAATTCTGGCCCCTGAGCTGTCCATCAGCTCAATGGGCTGGTCGCTTGCTGCTTTTGACCATCGAATTGGTAGGTACTTTCCGCCGGTGGCGACGTAGCCCTCGCCTTGATCGACCAAGTTGGTGGTCGGAATGTCTTGGATGACCTGAATATCAACAAACAAGACAATGACGTTGTCTGCAGACAACTGCTCACCAGAGATTGCAAGATCAGCAGCACCGTTGGTTTGGCTGCGATAGAACACTGCATCCTCGCTTGACCATTCCCATGAGGGTGCAGAGAACGAGCTCAGAAGCACTCGCATCGAGGTGAGCTCCTCTCCCGCGCTCACAGCACTGGAGGCTTCGGTGTTCGGAGCAAAGTTGAATTGGGGGGCGGGTCCTGCCCGGTCAGCGAAGTACGCCACCAAGTCGGGAGCCCGAACGATCACGTTGTGTGGGGCCGTTGTGGTGGTCGAGCGGTAGAAGAAGTCTTGAACATCACTTTGGCCGTGAATCGCACTGGCCACCGGCGCATCGAGCATTGCTTCGATGAAGCGCTGCTGTCCGCCCGAATACGCGAGGATGCCGCCGAAGGGGCTGACAATGTCGGGGTCCATGGGTCGCACAGAGCGAACTGGCCCAATTTCTTCAGGAAGAGTGGAGTGCCACACCGCGACGTATCGGGTAATGCCACCTTCAACGAGTTCTTCGAACACGATGTCCGCTTGGTCAAGGCCTACCTGGGGCCTGGCCAACGGGTGGTTGTCGATCTTTGCCGCGAGAGAGGGAAGGGTCGAGTCTCCACCATCGAGAGGTAGCCCAGTTAGCGGCCACAAGTTTGCGTCAACGGTAATTCCAGAATCGGCCTCAGTGGTCGATTCTGAACTCGCAGCATTCTCGTCGACTTCGAGCGCAGGCTCGGAACCAGAAGCGCAGCCGGCAAGGCCAAGAAGCCCTACCAGGGCAATTGCGGACATCAATTTGGTGGTCATGGGACCTCCCTCGCCCGTCACACTACCGATGATGGCTTTAGTTTCCGGTGAAATCGGAGCCAACGAGCACGGTGATTCGCGCGCCAGGGTAGTTGTCGGTCTGGACAACTTCAGAAATGCCAAGGATTTCTCCCACACCTTGCGCGAGGGCTTCGTCGTCTGGATCCTGATAAGCAACGAGGCTTTCGGTCACTCCCTGCTCGTCGGCATTGGTGCGAGTTTGTTCAGGCCACCCCTCACGATCAAGCAGGTTTCCCGCCCGCGCTGCAAGACCCGTGGTGTCGGTTCCATTCAAGATGGTGATGGTCAATCCGTCGGCCTCATCAGCAGTGGGGTTGATGATTGGCTCGACTGGTTCGGGCTCAAGTTCTGGTTCAGGAGCGACTTCTTCAGCGGCAGTGGGCTCTGGTTCTGCGAGTGCAATTTCTTCTGGGGAAATTTGAAGCCGGTCATCCGCGCGCTGGACCACCACCATGCCAATGGCAATCAAAACGACACTGACACCGGCAACAATCGCAGTGGGGACAAGCCAGAACGTCTTCGAGCGCTGGGCTCGACGGATTCCGATGTAGCCCTCTTCCTGGGGGACCTCGTCGAATCGATCAGGCAAAAATCTCATGTTTTTAGCCATGTGTGCTCCCCTGCCTGGTCAATCTCTTAGAAGTGACGTCATCTGCTGTGTCGTGGATATGCCGCACTAACACGGGGTCATATCGCCATGCCTCTGGCGTCGCGGCGATGCGATAGAGGCGCTGGTAGTACACCGGCAAAGAAACATTGAATCGCTCACGAACGACCTGTTCCTTTTTTGGCCCAACCGCCCAGTACTCACGCTCACATTCGAGATATGCCGCGTCGTCATCACCCAGTGTGTTCTGGGGAGTAGGCGAAGAATGCTGTGACATCTCCTCCATGATAGGTCGCGGCAAGCTGAAACCCAGGTGGCGCGCGTAGGCTTAAAACACTGTGCACAATTCGATTTCTCGCCTTACAGCAGGGCTCGCCCTCAGCATGATTGCTGTGGTTGCCGCGGGGTTGTCGGGATGTCAGCCAGGCTCCTACTCTGGTGCTGCTGGAGTTGCCACAGTCGATGAAACCCGTCCCGATTTGGCCGATATCGCTTGGCTAGACGACCCTCGCAGCTGGCAAGGACCCTCCACCGCAGTGCTTGGGCCACACTCACTCGAGCCCATTTCTGCCGAAGCCCCCGCTCCCGCACTTCCCACCACGGTCACCTCCAATGACCTTGCAGGCGACGTTGAGGTCACCATTTCCACAGCGGAGCGCATCATCGCTGTCGACATGTCGGGCTCACTTGCCCAGACAGTGTGGGGCCTTGGCTATGGGGACCGGCTCGTGGGACGAGATATCTCCACCACCATTCCTGGCACCGAAGGCCTACCCGTGGTGACGGGCAGCGGACACTCCATTTCCATCGAATCCGTCTTAGATCTACGCCCTGACCTGGTCATTACCGACGGAACAGTCGGCCCTATTGACGTGATGATGCAACTTCGCGATGCGGGAATCACATTGGTGTTTGTGCGCGAACCCGCGGGGCTCGAACAAGCCCCCCAACAAGCGATTCGAATTGCTCAGATCTTCGGCCAGGACGAACTAGGCCAGGAGCTCGCCGCGCGCATTACCGACGAAATCCAGAGTGTTCGCGACACGATTGCCGCCAACATCCCACGCGATACGGAGCGACGACTCCGGATGGTCTTTCTCTACCTGCGCGGAGCAAACGGAATCTATTACCTCTTCGGCGACGAATCAGGTGCGGGAGATCTCATCGAAGCACTGGGCGGCATCGACGTTGCCGGCGAAATTGGCTGGGAAGGCCTTCGTCCGATGACGGACGAGGCGCTCATTCAGGCAAACCCCGACCTCATTTTGGTGATGTCCGGGGGGCTCGAGAGTGTGGGTGGAGTAGACGAGCTGATCGTGAAGAAACCCGCCATTGGTCTCACTACGGCTGGTCAGAACAAACGATTTGTCGACATGGCCGACTCGGTTGTGTTGGGATTTGGCCCTAGGACACCTGCGGTGTTGGACGCTCTGACCCGCGCCGTCTACGCACCCACACCGTAACTGCGGCGCCCAGTGCCGTCGCGACAACGCTCAGACTGACCACCCAAGCAAGCGGGCCGGAGTTGTTGGTCAAACAGCCTGGCTCGACTTCGGCGGTAACGGTGATGGGATCGAAGTCGGTGCCGGCGGGGTAGTTACCAAAAGCATCCGCTCCCGCTTCGGTGAGCACAGTGGCGGCCTCCACCAGCGACCACGTCGACGAAGCGATGTCAACAGTGGGACGCTTGGTCACCTCCACGAAGGGCACGAGGGCCTGATTGACGCTCACGCCTTCTCTCGTATCTCCGACAACATCAACAACCAGGTGAATGTCGTCGCCAATGACGAGTGTGGGAGAAGAAAGGGTCTGATCGAGGATGCCGCCGTGCCCATAGAAACGAATAGAGCCCTCTGCGACCAACTCACCGGCCTGGCCATCGGGACTCAGCCAGCCCGATTCGCCGTCAACGATAAATGTCGGGGTGTCGTAGCTCACGCCCCCTGCCGTAGTCCACTCCCCTTGGGCAATAGCTCCTGAGAGATAGGAGCGAAATGATTCTTTGATACCCCACTGCGCATTCCAGGACGTCACCTGGCAGGCATCAACTGGCGCCTCAGTTTCATTAGCCATGGCGGGGGTGCTCACACCCCCGATGATGAGTGCTGCGAGACCGAGCGCAGTAATGCGATGGTTCATTGTGCGCGCCTGAGCATTCGGCGATGAACTATTCCTGCCTCGTCGAAGGGATCGCCAAATTCTTCAAAGCCATTCCTGGCATACAACGCCGTCACATACTCCTGGGCATGCAAGACAACGTCTTCGCCTTCGGTGAGCTCGAGACATTTGGCAACCAGATCGTTTGCAATCCCCTGACCTCGAAAATCTTTATCGACGACTACACGGCCAATGCTGGTGGTGACGCTCTGATCGATCGCATCACCTTCTTCTCGACGTACCACCCTGGCGTAACCGACCATCTGGTCACCCACCTTGGCCCACACGTGGTCCGTGCCAGGGTGTCGATCCCACGCATCAAGTTCTTCTTCGTTGCACTGCTGCTCGACAAAAAAGATGTCGGTGCGAAGCTTCGAGAACTCGAATACATCGTCAGCCGTGCACTCACTAAAGCGCTTTGACTCCCAGGTGATATCCACAAAAAAAGTCTATTGTCCGAACCTAAGACGGCCTGGACGAGGAGAAACCATGAACTACCCGGTGAATAAAAGTGATGATGAGTGGAAAGCCGAGCTCTCCCCCGAGAGATTCCATGTGTTGCGCCAGGCAGGAACAGAACCTGCGTGGACGGGCGAACTTCTCGAAGAAAAGCGTCCTGGACATTTTCACTGTGCTGGCTGCGGGGAAGCGTTGTTTTCTAGCGAGACCAAGTTCGAGTCGGGGTCGGGATGGCCGTCGTT
>Ga0181576_10000143_pt1 | contig 46422 bp, 11 predicted proteins | sample 101ome_22_FD_132464 | JGI IMG/M metagenome (GOLD analysis project Ga0181576, IMG submission 132464) | Coastal salt marsh microbial communities from the Groves Creek Marsh, Skidaway Island, Georgia - 101412BT metaG (megahit assembly) | ecosystem: Environmental > Aquatic > Marine > Intertidal... | reverse complement strand
GGCGACCTGGCGTTTGACGCGCTGAACCATAGCGTAAACCCCAACGTGACGGCTCGGGCTCAGGTGCTCAAAAAGCCCTAGCTTTTCAAACTCGGCATCGGTGTCGAGGGCCTCGATTTCCATTGCGGTTTTGCCGTGAAACATCGCCATCAATATGCCTACAACGCCCTTAACGGTGGAGGTGTCGCAATCCCCGCGGAAGGTAAAGCGCCCATGGGCCTGGCGTAGCGGGTGGATCGAAAAGATCCGTAAGGGCGAGCACTGCGCTTCAATTAGAAATACCAGTTCAAAATCAGAGTCACAACCGATTCATCAAACTCTTCGATCCCCGCACTCTGTGCGGCGGCATTCACGGTTTGCTCCTGATACTTGAGAGTGCCCTCGATGTTCAGAGTGGGGGAGAATCGAAACCCGCTCTTAAGCGACGCGTTGGGATTATCGATTTCCATATCGGTTCCAAGAACCTCTATCATTGGGTACTCCAGTCGCACACCGGCATACCAATTGTTGGTGATGTCCGTCTGCAGGTGGAGTACTGGAACGGTCTCAAGGGCCGCATTGTTTGAAGTTGTAATATCCACGGAGACGCTCCGAGCAACGCCCCCATATATTCGCGTTCTCTTGGATAGCGCGTATTGGGCTGTGGCCTGACCAAAGACAGCGGTTTCCGTGCTTGAAGTGCTGGATCCATTAGCCGCTACCGATGTCGCGTCAGAACTGCCATAAGCCAGTTCCAACTGATACTTCAGATCACCGGCAAGGGACTTTATGCCCGCGCCTACCGAGATCGAGTCCTGATCGAGCGAGGCGGAGGAGAAGCTCCCGCCGGTGCTCTGGGTAAATTGCGTAATTGCGTAAACCTGGTGGGGCTTTGTTAAATTATGGGTGAGTGTGAGCGTGACAAAACTGTTATCCCGCTTGAATAGGCTCTCTTGAGATAGCGTTTGTTTCCCAACGTCTTTCTCATTAGTCGTGTTGTAGTGCTCCGCTTGCACGCTCCCATCAACAGCGATCTGCCATGCGGGACTGAGACCGATCTCAAGCCGATCGGATAGTGTATTGGTCCGCGTCGTGCTAAGGCTTGTGGTTTTGACGAGCACCTGAGAATCGTTAGAAACCTCTTCCTCGCTCTTAAATGAAAGAAAGTTAGTCATATGCTCGGTGAGCGGGGAGCGCAACTTCAGGTCGCCGATGAAGTTGGTACTTCGTGACGTGGCGTCGGTATTCGGTTCCTCCTGGTCAATGAGTTGAACACCCGCCGATCCTTTCATATCCGATGAACCTAACTTGCCGGAAAAGTTTGCAAGAAGGCTCCCGGTATAGCGGTATCCGTTATCACCCGCCGGTTGCAGATTGATGTTGTTTGATAAGTCGACTTGAGAGATATGCTGGAAGCCTACCGCGAACGCCCCCATTTTGCGCTGGGAGGGTTGTGCAAACCCGTCCGGTTGGCCAAAGTCGCTCAGACTCTCTTGAGCGTGGGCCAAGGGGGTAATTAGTGCGCCGATGACGAAGAGCGCCCCAGCGCCAAAGTAGGTATTGATCATATGACTCGGTCCTTTTTCTAGCGGATTTAGCCGTCGCGACAGACCCGAGTAAGCGGTCTTGTCCGATAAGGTTTCAATAATAGTGCGTGAATTATGCAGTCAATTTGGGGGCCTTGCCCGTCAACGTTTGTCTAAAAGAAAGCGCCTTCCTATGGAAAACTCCGTACTGACAGTAGGGCTGTCTATTGTCTAGAATAGGGGCAGATGGAACAGTGTGACTGCGTCCATCCTTTGACTTAATCTTCTAAAAATATTCACAACTTATCAGGAGGTCGCGCAATGGCAACAGCGGCAGCAGCGGACGTAAAAGACGTGCAAGATATTCACGATACCACTGGAAAGATTATTTCCCGAGCAATGGGCTGGTCCGTTGCGGCAGCGATACTTCCGGTTCCGTATCTGGACATCGCCGCATTGGGAACGGTTCAGGTCAAAATGGTGCGGGATCTCGCGACCGCCTATGGCCAGGACGCAAATGATCAGACGCTAAACGGCACAATTTCGGCACTGCTCGGAACCCTAGGCGCCACGCAGGCCGGCGGCGCCTTGGTAGGCCCGGCGCTCAAGCTCATCCCCGGCGGCGGGTCGGTTCTCGGTAGCGTCACAGTCGGAGCATTTGGCTCCGCTGCCACCTACGCCATCGGAAAAATATTCGTCAAACACTTTGAGAACGGCGGTTCCATCAGCAATTTCAGCGCTGACAAGGTATCCGAAGATCTCCGCAAAGAGTTCACCGCTGCAAAGTCTGACGACAAATCAAAAACAGCCTAAGGCGTCCGCGTGTTGAATATCCCACCGCTCTTAATTGTTGCCTACGTGGCGGTTGCCGCGCTGGTGGGGTTTATCGGCCGTAATCGAGCAGCAGGGTTTGCAGGTAATTTCATGCTTTCCCTGTTGCTCACGCCGATCATCATGTCTCTCGTTCTGATGCTTGGCACGCCTCGGCGAGCGCCCCGGCCAGAAAAAGCGAAATAATCTTGTCCGAGGGGTCCGCATTAGGCGATCGCCTTCTCGGGATGGTGCCGGGCACAAAGCGGCGGAAGCCGGCGATCTGGACTAATCTTCGGTCGCTGCTCGAAATAAATACTGAGACCCCCGTTCGACTCGCGCTGGTTGCCGTTCTTGCCGCGCTCTGCGGGACCGGCGTTCTGTATATCCTTAATTCTGAGGCTAAGGATATCGAGCAGCAGGGTTACAACCTTGCTCACGCGGTCATTTTTGTTCTTCTTCTTGTCACCTACCGGGTCTCCCAGCTCGCGCTGATCCGACGGGCCGCGGCCGCAATTGAAACCGCTCTGGATGCGAAGCGCAGACGCGCGATCCGGCTGGTCCTGTCATTATCCCTGCGGGATTTGGATCAGATTGAAAAGCAGACTATCCGAAGCGGTCTTTCGGCTCACTACGGCGCGATATCACAGGCCCTGGTTCCCCTGATTTCTGGCTTCGAGGCGATCATCCTCCTGGTCTTTATGTTCGGTTACCTCGTGTACCTTTCACCTTTGGCAGCAGGGATAACCGTCGGCGTGCTTAGTCTTACCATTATTGGATACGCTAACCACCATAAGAAAATGACAGCAGCACTGCGGTCGGCCTCCGATTCAGAGAATGCTTTTCAGCGCCAGACCGATGGGATTGTGGGTGGGGCGAAGGAGTTACAACTCAGCAGTCGTAAGCGACAAAATCTCAAGGAGGCCATGTTTAGCAATTCGGAGGGATTGGCGAAGGCGCGAGTAAACGCTGCCGGGTTCTTCGCCGATTTAATTGCCACGGGCACGTCGATATCGTATTTCCTGGCCGGAATTGTCGTCTTCATACTCCCTATTTTTAGCGGAAGCGAGACTGATAATCTTTCACAGACTGTGATAGCCATCATCTTCATATTAAGCCCCATCGGGAGTGTGGTTCAGTCAATGCAGCACGCCTCGACAGCGCAGTATTCGTTGCGTTCTATTAATGATTTTGAGACGACCCTGGCGGGCCTGGCAGACCCCGCAACGGTCAGTGATGAGGAAGAGAAAAGCGAGCCGGCAATGGTTGCCTTTGAAACAATTAAGTTAGACAGCGTTTCTTATCAGCATGACGGCGAGCACGGCTTCGCGATTAAAAACATAAATCTTGATCTTAAGAAGGGCGAGATTTTATTCATCACCGGTGGCAACGGTTCCGGAAAGACCACTTTGTTACGGATCATCACCGGCCTGTATCCCCGAGCGGCGGGGAGCATTAAGCTTAACGAGACGAATGTTGAGCGAACGCCGCGTCAGCCCTACCGCGAGCTGTTTGCAAGCGTATTCTCGGATTTTTATCTCTTCGATGGGTTGTACGGACTCTCGGACAGTGATCGATCAACGCTCGAGCGATGGCTTCGCGCGCTTAAAATTCGGGATAAACTGGCTGAGGACTTGACCAATCTTCATGGTGACGATCTGTCGACCGGCCAGCGGAAACGTCTCGCGTTGGCGCTTGCACTGACCGAAGGACGCCCTATTTTGGTTCTGGACGAATGGGCCGCCGATCAAGACCCGGAAACCCGGCGATGGTTCTATGAGTCGTTGCTTCCCGAATTACGTGAGCAGGGCTTTACCTGCTTGATCATTACGCATGACGAGTCGTACTTTAAACACTGCGATCGCCGTATTCATATGGTGGAAGGGCGTATAGTCGACGCCGCAAAGAGATAGGCAAATAAATGATGCGATCCCTAAGATCATTTCTTAAACGGGCCCGGCGAATGGTTACCCTCTGGCTGGTCTGGGTGCTTATCATTGGCGTCTTCCTAAGCTTGGTTTTGTGGCGTCACGTCGTTCATGTGACCCCCGTGGGCACGGTGAGTGTCTACTGGTACCGATTCCCGCTTGCGAGATCACTTACCGGCGACTCTAGGGTCGCGGAGACGTACCAGACAGCGCGTGACAGTGCAAAAGGCGCGGAGGTCATAAATACCAATTCGGTAGGGCCTCTCCACGAAGGTGCTCATTTTGTTTTTCCCTGGGACAAGTTTTTCACGTACGAGACCCGTCTGCGAAAAGAGACCGTGTCGTATGAGGTGGTCTCCTCGGACGGCCTTCACTACGAGATGACTTTGGCGTTTCGGTGGAAAGTACTGGATCGGAATGTGGTGGGGCTAAACACGCACATTGGTCCGGATTACGTCAACCGGCTCCTGATCCCCGACGTTGGTGCGGTCGCACGGGGTGTCGTGTCGCGCTATAAGGCCGAAGCTTTGTACACCGGTCAGAGGCAGAAGATCGCAAACCAGATTTATGAGTACATCACCAGTACCCGGCGGGCCAACGGGATCGGGGATGAAAAAGATGACGGCACTGATGGAAACTACATATCCCTAAAGGATATCCTGATTACAAGCGTAAAACTCCCGCCCTCACTGCGGGCCGCCATTGAGAGAAAGCTTCAGGAGAACGAGCGCGTGCAGGAGTACAAATGGCGTGTCGAGAGGGAGAAATTGGAGAGCCAAAGAAAGGCGATTGAGGCTGAAGGTATCGCAAACTTCCAGCGGATCGTAGCGCCGCAAATCACGGAAAGTTATTTGCGTTGGCGAGGTATTGAGGCAACCCTCTCACTGGCGGAGTCAAAAAACAGCAAAGTAGTGGTAATCGGGAACAGTGAGACCGGATTGCCGCTTATTCTCGATACCCGAACCGATTTAGGTGGGGAGGGTACCTCTGAGGCGGCAGCCTCCGAGGATTCCGGAGCAGCGAAGCCCGGGGTGGGTACGAAGCAATCCACTGCCGAAATCAAAAAGGCGATGGAGGAGGAATTTGCGCGAAAGGCTGAAATTGTTCACAAGGCGCGTGCACAAGAGGCGGAGGCTGCAACATGGGTTCAACAGCAGGCAACGGCTGCCAAGCAGGAATCTCTCAATCAGGCTGCATCGCAAGGCGATAGTAACGATCAGGATGCGGCCAATCAGTCTCGGGATGAGGCTTCGTATAACGGGACGGGATCGGCCAGTTCGCCGGACAGCGGTCAACAGCGCCCGGAGGCAGACAGCGCCGGTGAAGTAAGAAAAGAAAATTCCTCATCAGGCGCAGGGGGATAACGATCCGCCAAGCCAGCCATGGATGTGGGTAGAACGGAAGGAGCGAAAAGGGAGCGCTTTTTGAGACCGTCGGCTGCCGCCCTTTAATCGGCTCCCTCTAAGAGGCTTCGAACTTGATCGTCAGATAAGGATTCAAGGCGATCCAGTTCCGCCTCGATGTCGCTTGCCTCGAATTGATCGGTTTGCTTTTCAAATACGCGCACTGACAGCGTGCGTATGGTTGAGTGTTCGAAAAGATCGCCAATCTCAAGAAGCACATCATGCGCGTGGTTAATCTCAGAGAGGAGCTGGGCCCCAAGAAGAGAGTTTCCTCCCAGCGCAAAGAAGTCCTCGTCAACTCCGATTCGGTCAATCTGCAGGAACGATTGCCAAATGGCTATTAACGAGAGCTCAATAGGGTCTTCTCCAGGAGGAGGATCAAGCACCGGCGGGGCTGCACTTGTGCCGGATGGACCTTTTTTGCGTGTAGAGTGATCGTTCTCACCGTGGCTCGATGCCGACTCGGAAAGCCCGCTCAGACTCTGCCCCGAAATGCGCACGCCTTGAGGGTTAGGCATGCGAAAAAGGCGAGTCAGCGCCACCTTGCCTTTTTCGGGAGTAATGGTCTGCGGACGACTCTCAGACCATTGACCCCAGTAGTTGATGAACCAGGGAGACGCCCCGGCTCGATTAAAAAGGCTTACGCAGTGGTCACTAAGCATCGCCTTAAGCGCGCTCACACTCTGTTTCGGGGCGCCAAGGTCGGCTGAAAGGGAAGACATCAGCATGACGAAGGGCGCTTCAAGCGACGTGGCAATGCTTTTGATACTGGTTAGGTGCGATGTATGGGCGAGGATCTCCTGCTCCAGCCGCGTCGGATCAATAACCTCAAGAAGCTCTTGATGCTTCTCAGAGTGGAAATCCGAGGCATCGATAACGCCAATGGGTTTGGGTTCACCGATTGCATCCTTTAACCGCCCCAAAGTCGAAAAATCACCGGGGTCAAGCGTAACCAGAGAGACATCGACCCCAGAATCGCGCCACTGATCGAGCAGATCGTGTCGCTCGCCCGCCGCACTTGGTGACCCGGTCTCTCGAGTAAGGTAGATTTCCTTCGCTCCAATAGAAACCAGAGTATCGGCAATGACAAGGCCAATCGGGGTATCGCCTCCAATGACAAGGAAGCGGTGACTCACCTGGGACATTCCTGCATCCACTTGTACCTCGGGGAGTGGAATGAACTGCTTTAGAAGTCGGGTGCCCCCACGGATGATGACATCGCCACCATCTGCGCTGCTCAGGGATTCCCGCACTACCGCATCAAGGTTTACATCGGCGGGTTTGCCATCGGACCCCGCCGGGATATCAATCGAAAACGCCCGCGCTCCTAGCCGTTCCTGCTTCCATGTGCGAAGCAAAACAGGTAGCAAGTAGTTTATTGACTCTGGATCTGTTTTGTCGGCGGCGAAAATGTGGTGACCCACAAGGGCAAATGTCGGTTTATAGTCTTTCCCGCACGTGGCTACTTCGTGAACCGTTTGGAGTAATTTCTCGAACCCATGGTTTTTGGAATGGGCGGGGTTCGCGCAATCAGCGAGAAAGACGATAACCTCCGGGAGTTCCGAAGCGATCGTTCCAGCGGTTACCGTTTGACCGGCTTTACGGTAATGCTGCTCCAAGAGTTCTCGGAGCATATGGTCTGCACCGATTACCTTTACCCTGCGGGGAGGGATCGACTCTGTTGAAAGCGATGGAGCAAGAGCCCACTCGGGTGCATAGAAGTGGACTTCGGACGAGTGTACGGCGCGGAATCCCTCTCCGGGTGCGGTCCAAAACGAGCCGCGTTCAAATGGGTAAGAAGGTAGAGGTATGCGCCCAACCGTGCGGCCCTTCGCAAGAGCCTGCCAATCGGGTAGTACCCCCGCTTCCCAGGCCTTTCCTAGTGTAGCAAGCAGGAACGCGCGTTCTCCTGCCGAGCTGTTGGCAGGGGGAAGGGTAGGCAGATTGGTATGGACCGAACGTTGGACCGCGCTTGCGAGTGATGTGAGGCTTCTGCCTGGGCCGATCTCCAGCCACACCGCGTCTCCCATTAAGGAGCCAAGATGCGTCAAACAGGACTGGAATTCTACGGTTGAGCGTAATTGACTACACCAATAATCTGGAGTGGCCATTTCCTGTGGGTCGATGACTTCACCACTCAGATTAGAGATGATCGGTATCGATGCCTCGCCCCAGGAGACATCCCGGAGTATCTGGTGAAGCTCTGGAAGTGCCGAGTCCATCATGCGCGAATGAAAGGCATGGGACGTATCCAGTTCGCGGACTAAACTTCCCCGATCCGTCATATATTTTGCGAACGCAGCGATGTCGTCTGAAGACCCCGCCACGACGGTCTGAGACTCCCCATTAATTAAAGCAATGTCAATCCTGTCAAAGGGGTCCACCAGCAATGCTCGGAGGTCCGATGCCGATGCCGTCACGGCGAGCATTCGACCAGGTGCCATAGATTGCATGATTCGCCCGCGAGCGCTGACCACGCGAGCCGCATCCTCTAGCGGAAGAAGTCCGGAATAACACGCCGCGACGTATTCGCCGAGGCTGTGCCCGAGAACGATGGACGGCTCTATCCCCCAAGATCGCAACAGTTGCGCTATAGCGTATTCAACGGCAAAGAGGGCAGGTTGGGCATATTGCGTCTGCTTGATTTTTTCTTTGTGCTTATCTTTATCGAAAAGCAGATCAGTAAGAGGTATCCCAATATGGCGGTGGAACAGCGCGGAGAGTGTATCGATAGAATCTCTAAACTCAGGAGTTGTCGCATAAAGATCCTGCCCCATTCCAGGATACTGTGAGCCCTGTCCGCTAAACAGGAATGCGACCCCGTTAGCCGTTGCCTTGCCGGCGCGAGGAATAAGCGACTCGAGTTTTTTTCGGAGGTCGACGCCATTCTCAGCTACAAAGGAAGCGCGTATCTCATGCGCCTTGCGGCCAACCTGTAAGGTATAGGCGATATCAGGGAGACTCGCCTGACCGACATGAAGTGACGCTGCAAGATCGGAAGCTATCGTTGCTAATGCGGTTTCGGTTTTTGCGGATAAGACGATCAGCTCAGGAGAATTGAGGGCCTCTGCTCTCTTAGCCTTCAGGGGTGCTTCCGACAGTATTGCATGCGCATTTGTGCCGCCCACCCCGAATGAACTGACGCCGGCGAATCTTCGACCCGTTTCGGTTCTGGGCCAAGGAAGCGGCTCTGCGGGAATAAAGAACGGAGTGCTCTCAATACTCAGCTTTGGATTAGGCGCGGTGAAGTGGGCGGTCGGGGGCATGAGGTCATTCTTCAGACCCAGGACTACCTTGATGAGGCCCGCCAGTCCAGCTGCTTTGTCAACGTGACCTATATTTGACTTCACGGAGCCGAGGCCGCAAAACTGACGTCGCTCGGTGGTCTCTCGGAAGGCTTGAGTAAGGCCCGCGACCTCTATCGGGTCGCCCAACGGGGTGGCGGTGCCGTGAGCTTCAACGAATGAAATCTGGTCGGCGTTGATCTGAGCAAGTGCTTGTGCCTCGCTGATCACCTCAGCCTGACCCTGGATGCTCGGTGCAGAGTAACCAACTTTATCTGAACCGTCATTATTAATAGCGCTGCCGACAATCACGCCATGGATGGTGTCGCTCGCTTCGAGTGCATCTTCCAGTCGTTTTAGCACGATAGCGGCTGCCCCGTTTCCATCCACCAAGCCGCTCTGCTCGGCATCGAATGGTCGACATCGACCATCGGGGGAGTAGGCAGAGCCGGGCTCAATAATGTTTCCGGTCACCTGCGGTAAGTGAATGGTGACTCCGCCCACGAGGGCGAGATCGGACTGATAACTCAGTAGATGCTGACAGGCCATATGGGTTGCGACAAGCGAAGACGAGCAGGCGGTACCGATATCGATGGCAGGACCTTTCGAATTCAGGGCGTATGCGATGCGAGTGGGAACGAAGTCTTTATCGTTGTAAATCGAGAGCTGGAAGCCCCCAACCTCCTCAATCAAGCCAGGGTTTGTGAATATGTTGAACGGTAAATAGGTGTTCATCCCGGCGCTGGTGAATATAGAGCAGTCTCCATCCCACTGCTCGGGGTCGTAGCCTGCATGCTCCATTGCGTGCCAAGCGACCTCCATCATGATGCGATGTTGCGGATCAATTAGCGCTGCTTCACGAGGGGAGATGCCAAAAAATGAGGCGGCGAATTGATCAACGTCGTCAAGGCACCCCCGCGAAGCGACGAGCTTGGGGTGACTTAGGATGTCCGCCGCTGCTCCTTCTGCCAGAAGTTCTGCCCTTGAGAAAAAGCGTATCGCGTCCTTACCGCTGCAAAGGAGGTCCCAAAACTGATCCAGGTTTGACGCGCCGGGTAGGCGCACCGCCATACCTACGATCGCGAGACTGTTGAGATCGATGCTGCGATCGTCCGCGTGACCCATCAGACGCTATCCTCAAAAGTTAATGAATGACTCGTCGTCGGGCAGCGAGTTGTTTTGCCGCCCGGCGTCTCGATCTGCCCTCTGTCGACTTAGCCCTATCGCCCGATTCAATAAATGCCGAGAGGCTTGAAATGGTGGGATATCGGAAGAGTTCGATTACTTCGCTTCCTTGGGGCAGGATATCGACCAATTGGTTATGAACATCAATGATGTGAAGTGATGTGCCGCCGAGATCAAAGAAGTTATCTGACCCATTGATCGCTTCGCGATTCAATACCGTCTTCCATACCTCTGTGATCTGCTCCTGCACCTTGGTCTTCGGAAGGGTATGATCAATAGGGAGAACCTCACTCTCAGGGGGCTGAATCGCTGATAGGGCGTTTCGGTCAATCTTTCCGTGTGTTGTGAGCGGCAGAGAATCAAGCACGGTAATGACACTGGGGACCAGGTGTGGGGGTAATCGCGTTGCCAGCCATTGTCTGAGGGCGCTCCCGGCTAGGGGCGACTGTGGTGCAAGCTGAACGAACCCGGTCAACCCGTTGCCGTTCCCGTTCGTCGAACGCCGTTCCATTACGGCTGCCTGTTCGACCTCATCATGCTCAACGAGGACAGCCTCGATCTCGGCCGGTTCAACCCGATAGCCATTGATCTTCAGCTGAGAATCAATCCGACCTAAAAACTCAAGATCGCCCGACGGTAAACGACGCGCAAGATCGCCGGTTCTGTATAAACGGGCACCAGCGCCCCCGTCTTCAACGATGAAGGGGTTGGGGATAAATGCTTCCGCTGTAAGTGCCGGTCGACCCAAATAGCCCTGAGCAAGACCCGAGCCGCCGATAAACAACTCACCCACCATGCCCGGAAGTACGGGATCGAAATTGTCATCGAGAACAAAGAGTTGAGTGCCCTGGATTGGTAGCCCGATGGGCACGTTACCCTGGGAGACCTCCGCAGCGGCGTAAACGCAGCATCCCACGGTCGCTTCGGTGGGTCCGTACTCGTTGATTGCAATCACCGAGCTGTCCTGCGCCATGAGCCACGGGTTGACATGGACAGCGGCGAGCGCCTCTCCGCCTAAGACAAGATATTTTGCGAGCTTAGGGTTTGGATCAGTCTGCAGCCCGCGCAGACGATTAAGTATCTCCAGATGAGCTGGCGTCATCTTAAGAAAACTAAACTGCTCATCACTGTTAGCGAGACGCTGAAGGGCCTGAGTCTCGTTCTCAGTGGGGATGAGCACGGTCGGTTTTCCGCAAATAAGAGGCGCATATATGCTTGGGACAGCGGCGTCAAAGCCGAGGGAGCACAGAATCGGTGCGCCAGCACCCTGATCGGCAGCATAGGTGCTGCTAGCCCAGCGGAGGTAGTTGCTTAATCCGCGATGAGTCACTTCGATACCCTTGGGCCGCCCTGTCGAGCCCGAAGTGTAAATAACATAGGCAATGTCATCCGGAAATATCAACGGCGTGGCGGGTTCCCTCACGAGCTCAGGTGTTTCGCCTAGATCACTGATGTTGAATACCTCTCGGCCCCTGACTCCATCAAGATCCGTCAAGTCAGAAGCGGTAATGAGCACGGAAATATTCGCATCGTCGATCAAGTATCTTAAATGCTCCAATGGATACCTAGAGTCCATCGGAACATAGGGGCAGCCCAACAGGAGGCAGGCCATCAAAGCAGTAATCTGGTCAGGCCCTGTGCCTAGGAGGATGCCAACCCGCTTGCGGGGGCCGATGCCAAAATCCTGAAGTCGTTCGGCGAGGTAATTGGCCCGAGCCTCGAGCTGGGCAAAGCTCAGGTCGAGCGATGGGTTTCCCATCACTCTAACGGCCGGCAGATTCGGGCATTCCCTCGCGACAGTGCGGAATAGCGCGGGCAACGCTTCGAACGCGTGCGGCTTATCGGCGCGATTCCAATCGATCACGGCCTCCTCATAATCCGATTCGGCGAGCAAAGATAACTGCGATACAGGCTTATCTTCTGAGGAACAGAAAACGTGCAGTAGATTCTCGAAGCTCCGCAGAAGTCGTGCGATGCTTTCATCCTCAAAAAGATCTGAGTTGTAATCGGCAATCAGCTCGAGGGTGCTGCCAATATGATTAACGGTAACCACCAGATCGACACGGGAATGGGTAACCGGCGCATTAGCGGGAAAAATCTGTGCATCGCCTAGACGGTAGCTTTCGGGGAGTCGCTCATAATTAAAGATCACATTGACCAGCGGAGCGCGAGCGGGATCGCGCGGAATATCCAGATCTTCAAATAGCCAGGCGAAGGGATACTCTTGGTGAGAATACGCATGCAAGAGTGCCTTGCATGTAGCCTGCACAAATTCTTTTTGACTGAGTCCGCCAATACCCTGGCTTCTGACTGGGAGGAGGTGCACTCCGTAGCCGACAACAGGCTCGCGGACATGACTTCGGCCAGAAGACGCAGCGCCAATGATAAGATCCTCTTGACCGGTCCATCGATGCAAGAGAGCGGCAAAAACGGCGTGCAGGAACATGTAGGTCGTGGCGTTCATGCGCACCGCGGATTGTTCAATCTCGGATGCCAGCCCCTGACCATGAGAGCGCACTAATCGCCTTCCATTCCAGCTTCGTACCGTGTCGCGCTTTCCATCGATAGGTAAGTCAAGCGCTGGAGGGAGAGGTAGCAGCACCTTCTTCCAGTATTCCGCGTGTTTTCGCATGCCCTCGCTTAAGCGAGCACGACGCTGGTCCTCAATGAATCGACTAAACGATTGTGTCGGGGGGAGGTTAGGTAATTTGCCGGTGGCGAGCACCGACTGGTAGCACTTAACCATCTCCTCGATGATGATTCCCATGGAGGGACCATCCGATACAATGTGATGCGCCAGCAAGGCGACAAGAAAACGGTTTTGCTCAAGTTCGAGGATTACCGGTCGGAACAAACAGCCCTCGCTCATATCAGCGCCTTTGCTAATCTCCTGAGCAAGCCAGTCCCGCGCAGCTGATTCAGGATCGTCTTTTTCCAAAAAAGAAAGTTGCTCGACAGTGGCTTTCGATCGAGGGTGGATGACTAGCGTATTCCCCCGGTCCGTGATATTGCTTCGCAAGGCGTCGTGCCGCTCGATCAGATGGTGGAAAACCTTCTTGAGTATTTTTGGTTCAAGCGACCCTCGCCATTCGATAACGGCGGGGTCCATATACGCAGCATTGCCACCTTGATCAAGCGCTGCCAGTGCCCATAACTGCTGTTGCGCGCTTGATGTTTGATGGTGCTCAACGGGTGCATCAGCGAAATGATCTCTCAGGCGATCGATCGAGTGCAGGCCCTGAAGGACAAGCTTGGCATCGATGCCGAAGTCAAGAAAACAACCTATTTCGGTAACGCCCATATGCAACAGCCGGTCAATTCGTGGCGCACAACTCTCGGGCGATCCGATGAGTGCGCGTTCGTCAACATAACGCTCAAAGGCTTTGTTGATGATAAATGCCTTGTCTGATTCGCTGGCTTTATCGATGTCGCGAAGATGTTCAGGAAGCGCATCCGCCATTTTTTGGAACAATTGCATGCTGGAGAGCAGGTACTGAGACAGCGGTTCACGCGAGCGCTCGATCGCGGCCGCGGCGTCCGCTTCAAGATAGGTATGCATGAGGACTGCAATCTTCATCTCGGCAGGATCCCGACCGTTTCTGATCCAGGCCGCTTTAAAGAGAGCAAGGTTTTCCTCTAGCTCCTTCATAGACTGCCCCAGAAGGTTCGTCAGAATTCCGAGACCAAGCTCAGCCGCTTTTTCATAAGTCTCAGGGTTTGCGACGACCGTTAACCACCCAGGTAACACACGTTGTTTGGGTTGTGGAAAGATCCCGAGCTCGACTGATTTCCCAGTCCCGCTCGAGAAGGGTACGGTCTCACCTCTCCACAATCGCCGGATAACATCAATATTTTTAAAGGTGACCTCTTTATTGTTCTCAAAATTTTCGGGCGCTAGAGCAAAGTCATTAGGATGCCAACCGCTGGCGAAGGCGATCCCGGTCCGGCCTTCTGACAGGTTATCGACAAGCGCCCACTCCTCGGCGATCCGTAAGGGATGATGCAGCGGCGTAACGACGCTGCCGCCTCGAATCTGGAGGTTAGCGGTCTCCCGAGAGATTGCGGCAGCGAGGACTGAAGGATTTGGCGAAAATCCCCCGAACCGGTCAAAGTGTCGCTCGGGAAGCCAGATGGCTTCATAGCCATTAGTATCTCCGTGTTTCGCGGCGTCCATCAGGAGGTCATATTTGCCGTTCGTGTATTCGGCGTCGTAGTTACCGAAAAAATAGAGACTAAACTTAGTACCGCTTGAACGGGTTGATCTCAGTATTCGGGTGGGTTTCGCATCTGTCCCTGACACAGGCTTGGTGAAGAAGCCACCATCTTGCATCTCCGAGATAGTTTCGCGGATTGCTCTGAAGATACTTTCCAGATCTTCGTCTGTATGGGCCGTGGATAGAAAACAAGCTCGCCACTCCCAGATATAAATCCCTTTTTCGAGAAGATGGTAAAAGAAGACCTCTAGATTTCCGGACCCGCGAAATGTAAATATCGATCCAAAAAAGATAATCCGGATGTCGACGTTCTCTTCTGCGAGGAAGTCATTGACCCGGGTTGCGAACAACCGCGTCCGATTTGAGAGAGACTCCTGCAGCGCCGGGCCTTGTTGCTTCAACTCCCGCAGGGTAGCAAGGCACCCGGCCATTGATAAGGGGTGTTGGCAGAAAGTACCGCCAAAGTACGTCCGTTGTGCTCTCGGATAGGAATCATCTCCGTAATTCCACATGCCGCCATCAATGCCATCCATAAATCGGGCGGCGCCTGCCACTGCGCCAATCGGTGTCCCGCCCCCCAACACCTTCCCGTAGGCGGCTAAATCAGCCTCGATACCCCATAATCCCTGGATTCCTCGTGGATGCACCCGAAAGCCGGTAATCATCTCATCGAACACCAGCGGAATGTCGAGATCGTGCGTTACTTTCCGGAGTTCTTTCAAGAATTCTATGGGTTGAAGTTCAAGGTTCCGGCTTTGAACGGGCTCGACGAGGACTGCGCCAAGTTCGTGAGCGTGGTTCCGAATCACATCGAGCTCAGATACCTTGCCATACTCCAGAACCAGGCAGTCCCTAGCGACGTTGGAGGGGATTCCTGGGGAAACCGGCTCGGAGCCCCATTCCCCTGCTTCATTTTTGATTCGTTTTGCTAATGTGCCGTCCGAATGACCATGGTAGGCACCTTCAAAAATTGCAATCTTGTCACGCTTGGTCGCTGCCCGTGCGAGACGAAGAGCGGTCATAACGGCTTCAGTGCCAGAGTTTGTGAATGCGACTCTTTCTTTTCCCGTTAGGTCGCAGAAAAGTTCTGCGACCTCCTGCATGACCGCACTTCGGGGGCCAAGCTGGAATCCGTGCCGGAGTTCCTCTTCCAGGATGCCGGCCATATGGGTCGGATTGTTCCCGAAAAGGAGGACCCCAAATCCCATTGTGATATCGATATAGTCATTTCCATCAACATCGGTGATGTGGGATCCGGTCGCATCGACTCCGGTTATGGGATATAGCACCTCTTTGGTTGAAAACCGAAACCCCACGCTTGCCCGGCTATCCGCGAGTTGTTGCCGGCAGGCCTGAGCTAAACGCTTAGATTCAGGAGTCTTCTTAAGGTAACGGGCAATCAGCGCATCCATGTGGGCCTGCTGCTGCGGCCCCAAATTGGATGGGATGTTCAGAGGTTGATTTAAGGCTCGGAGTGGTGATGAACGGTCGCTGTTACCCACCTGTACTTCTTGTCCTCCCTTCATGGGCGGTTGGACTGCTTGAGGAGTAGCGCCGTTGGCAGGAGAGTTACCGGCAGAAGCCTGCCGCGGTTCTGGCTGGCCATGAAGCAGTTCCAGATGCTTCGCCATCAGTTGTGTTTGAGCGACAATAATTTGCGCAAGGGCAGTGCTGTCCGCGCCAGAAAAGTGGGGATTGAGAGGTTTGGATGTCGGGGGAGAGGATAGACCGTTAGGCGAGCCCGTCTCGGCCGGTAAGGTGGCGTCTAAGGGTGGTGCCGAGACGGCGGACGCCGCGTGGCTGGCAATGTAGGCGGCTACCGCCCTTAAACTGGTTAATTCTTCAAACAACTGCTGAATCTCAAGCTTTAATCCAAATTCGTTCTGGATGGAGTTGACTCCGGAAACAAGGATTAATGAATCAGCGCCCATCTCAATGAGTTGGGCGTCTGGGTCGATTGCCTCCGCTGATGTTCGTAGCAGCGAGGAAAAAATATCAGTCAGAGTAAAAAGAATACTTTCTACTTGAGCCTTTTTGGGGACGTCGTTGGACATCACAGTAATCTCCGATTCTTGGATCGCATGGGTCTGCGAGAGACCGCGGATCCAGTAGGACTTATGAGTGAATGGATAGAGAGGCAGCAGTTCGCTTTGGGGCGATGCGCCAGAAGGAAAAGCATGCCAGTCGATCGACAAGCCGTTCACCCAGCTTTCGGCAAGGGAATTTTCAAAACTTGTTTCTTGTAAAGGGCGTTGCGAGGCAATCGCGAATGAATCGGACGCCAGTTCCTTTATGAGGGATGTGACGGTCGCTGCCGGACCAAGTTCGATAAACGTGTTTATCCCCGCCTCAGTCATGCTGTTAATAACATCGCTGAACCGTACCGTTTCGCGGCAATGACGAGCCCAATAAGCGGCATTGAGTCGATCGTCCTCAGGGAGTCGCGACCCGAGCAGAGACGAGTAATAGGGCACTTTGCAGGGCTCCGATGCTACTTGCTCCCCAATCTGGTGCCGCAGTTTGTCGAGCAGAGGGTCCATCAAAGGCGAATGAAACCCGTGGGTGACGGTTAGCCGCGTTGTGCGGATGCCCTCGCGTTTTGCAACACAGCTTAAGGCATCAATCGCGTTAATCGGACCTGCCGCAACCAGTCGGGTAGGACCATTTCGGACCGCAAGGGACAGCGATGGTATGGCGAGCTCAGCCAGCATACGGTGAAGCATCTCCGGGGAGGCGTTTACCGCGAGCATGCCACCAGGCTCTTCCAGGGACTCCATAAGTTGCGCACGACATATGACGATTTGTAATGCGCTTTCCAGGGTGAGGGCTCCGGCGCTCACCGCAGCCGCAAACTCCCCAATGCTGTGCCCGGCCACGGCATGGGGATGGACGCCTAACGACTCCCAGAGCCGTGTGAGCGCGTACTGCAAAGTGAACAGAGCGGTCTGCCCAAGGGTAGTCGTCCCCACAATAGGTTCGCTACTCGAGGAGAGGGCCGAAACCAGTTTCTTTCCGAAGTCTTGTTCCAATCGCTCGGCACACTCGTTTACCGCGGAGCGATAGACTCCATATGACCTGTATAGATGACTACCCATCGCATCCGAGATATCACCTTGGCCGCTGTAGATGAACGCCACCCTGCGTTCACTATTCGATTGGTGTGGGCCGATTCCTAACGAGAGGCGTTTGTCATCGCCTAATCGCGACAGTTGATCGATAGCCCCTGCCGCGTCAGGAGCGACGATTGCCGCGCGATAGGTGAGGCTGTCTCTTTGACGTTGTGAGCCCGCGGCAATCTGGTGCAGTCGAATGCTATCGTTCCCGATAACCTTGGGTATGTAGGACTTTGCGAGATTCTTGAGAGCCGTCGGATCCTCGGCGGATAAGAGTAAGATGGCCGCTCGCTCGCCCGGGTTCTGCTCTAACGAATCGACACGTTCGAAAGTCGTTGCAGGCGCCTCTTCCACCAGAAGGTGGGCGTTACTCCCGCTTGCACCGAACCCGCTAACGCCTGCGATACGCGTCCTCTGGTCGTCGCGGGGCCATGGTTGCGGCGTGTCAAGGGGTCGGACGTTTAGTTCATCCCACGCGATCTCCTTGCTCCGTTCCGTGATGTGAAGCGTGGCGGGTATGACTTCATGATGCAAAGCCAGCAACACCTTTATGACACTAAATACGCCTGCAGCAGACTCCAGGTGGCCGATGTTTGACTTTATAGAACCGATCGGAAGAGGCGTTTTTCTGTGCTTTGAACCGGCGAGCGCTCGCCCCAGCGCGCGTACCTCAATGGGGTCCCCAAGCGCGGTTCCGGTGCCATGGGCCTCGACGTAGTCAATAGCTTCGGGAGAAAGGCCACTGCGTTTTAGTGTTTCCTCAATCAGCCGCTTTTGAGCCATGCCGTTCGGGACGGTCAAGCCACTGCTGCCACCGTCTTGATTGAGACTCGATCCCCTGATAAGACCAATAATGGGGTCTTTGTCCCGTATCGCATCACCGAGGCGCTTTAAGGCGAGGAGTCCAACGCCTTCGCCGCGGGCATAACCATTCGCCTGAACGTCAAATGGTTTACAGCGTCCATCTACGGAAAGCATGCCTGCAGCAGAGAGTGTCGAGTACAGCAAGGGGGTGAGGGTTAAATTAACGCCTCCGGCGAGAGCCATGGAACAGTCATTAGCGCGAAGGCTTTGGCATGCGAGGTGGATTGCCGTCAACGAGGAGGAGCATGCGGTATCAACCGCAAGGCTCGGGCCTTCAAGCCCAAATAAATATGAGATACGGCCAGCGCAGACATTTTGCGGGGTTCCGGTATTAAAGTATGGGTTTACCTCTTTCGAAGCATCGGCTTGAGCTTGCAGCATCCCGTAATCAGTCGCCGTGACTCCCACGAACACTCCACAGGCCTCCCCTCTTAAACTTGACGGACGAATCCCTGCGCTCTCAAAGCAGTGCCAGGCGCATTCCAGAAGAATACGTTGTTGCGGATCCATCCCCTCGGCCTCTCGTGCCGAGATTTTGAAGAACTCTGCATCGAACCCGCTAATATCATCGAGGAAGCCACCCTCGCGGGTACAGGATTTTCCGGGAACTCCGGGACGCGGATCGAAGTACTGATTGATATCCCATCTCTCGGGCGGCACCTCCGTAATGGCGTCGCGACCCTCGTGAAGCAGGGTCCAGAGAGCTTCAGCATTCGCCGCTTGAGGGGCTCGACATGCCAGGCCCACAACGGCTATGGGTTCATTCTCTCGTACTTCAAGTTCTTTGACTTGGGCCTTGAGCCGCCCGATGGTGGCGGCTGCTTTTTGGAGCGGCGTGAGATCCTGGCTGGTCATGATGTTAGCTCAAGCGCGGTTTGCTTGGCTTGATTCGTACTCCGCATCAATAAGCTTAGCAAGGTCGGAATCGCTGAGGGCAGCAATATCAGGTTGGATTTCCATGGGCTCATCGTCTATTGACCTGGGCTCATTAACGTTCTCGATGCCGACCAAAATATAATTACACAGAGCCTTAGGAGTAGGGTAGTCAAAGATATCCGAAGCTTCCAGGTGAATGCCCAAGGTCTCACCGATTGCCTCGCGGAATTCGAGCGCTTTTATAGAATCCATTCCCTGATCAAAAAAGCCTCGATCAGCATGGACGGGTTCGCCTGAGTCTCTTCCTAGAATCGCACCCAGCAGACGGGAGAGTTGCGATAGCAGCGCCGCCGACTGATCGGATTCAGCCATAGTGGTTATGGCACGCATCGCTGGGGTCGATAAATCGACCGCCTTATCTGCCGTCCTGGACTCAAAGGATTTAAGGATATCGAGCGACCGTGTAACCGCAATTGCATCGGCAACGCGAGACCAGTCCACAGTCGCCACTATTGGGTCGACTACGCCTCTTGGAAGCCCCCCCAGGGCCCTGACCGCTGCCGTTGTGGAAAGGGGAGAGAAGCCGGTAGCCTGTGTCTGGCGCTGTTTCTCCGCGCTCATAATGCCCCCGTCGGCCCATGGACCCCAATGCACACACAGGGCATCGCCGCCCGCGGCTTGCCTCTGCATTGCGATTTCAGATAACGCGCTGTTTGCAGCGCCATAAGCTGAGAAGCCCGGCGTTCCGATTATCGCTGCCACTGAACCCATCAACACGAGCCGTATCTCTGGAAAATGAGAGAGCGATTTCATGATATGTAGGGCCCCCAAGACTTTACCGGAGAAGGTCAAATCCAACGACTCCTCATCGTCTGGAGAAAGCACGCCTGCACAATGAAAAAAAGTACTTTTGGGATGCGCTTTCGCCATGGCTTCCAGTCGAGGCACGCTCGCGCTTTCTCCTAGGTCAATCTCGAGGAGTTCTAAGGAGACGCCCAGTTCGCGTAACTCTTGCAGTTGCGCAGCAGCCTGCGGCCGAGGCCGGTTACGCCCAAACAGAGACATTGATCGACAGCCGCGCTTTGCCATCTCTTTGGCTAATGAAATACCGATTCCACCGAAACCGCCAGAGATGATCACGTGATCAGGTCGGAAAGAGTCCTGTGCGGGGACAATCGGAACGATCCTGGGATGTTGCACTTTGTCTGATTTGACTCGTAGCCATCCGGTGGCAGCGGGATCGTCCAAAATTTTCTGAACGAGGGCATGGTCATATGCGCACCCTTCAATGACGCCACCTTTCAGGTCCGGGTGCTCGAGCAAAAGACTTTGCAGTAGGCCGCGATGAGCCGCCAGGCTCAAATCATTCCGGTCTGAGTCGCCCACGATCCAGACCCGTCTAATCTCGGAATCGGCCAAGATCATTCCGATGAGTTCACGGGTGAAGGAGACCGACGTCAAAATCTCATCAATACCTTCCGGATATTCTGGTTTCGCGCTGGTAACTATCAAAACGCCATCGAACGTCTGGGTTTTAATCGCGCGGCGGGCCTGCTCGACGCTAAACCCTGCCCAGATTCGTCTGGAGAGATCCGTCGCCGACGCTTCGGAGACTGGGTGGGGTGTAGCCCCTATGCAAAGCCAGTTACCGGACTCATGAGAACTCAGAGAGAGAGGATCCCAATTCAGGGTGAAACAATTTTCGCCGCGCGTATCTGAGGCTCGTGGAATACGGTCGGGACGATCAGATTTCTGATCAATCCAAAAACGTTCCCGCTCAAATGGGTACAAAGGAAGGTCCACGTGCCGAGAGTCGGGATACCGTGCGTTCCAGTCGGGGGTTACGCCGATCTCAAGCAGGTCAATGTGGGCGCTGATGACTGCTCGCCATGCGCTTTCGCCTTTTTTTAGGCTCGCGACCGCCCGAGAGCCAGAGGGTCGGGCCCTCACGATTCCCTTCAGGATCGGTTGCGGTCCGAGTTCGAGAAACCGGTCGAACCCCTGTTTCTCAAGGTACGTAATGCAGTCATTGAACCGGACCGTCGATTGAATCTGGTCGGTCCAGTATTCAGCCGAGCTGACTCTCTGCGGGTCCGGGTGGCCGATTATATTGAGTGGCATAACGATGCTTGGGGCACGCATCTCGACGCCAGGAAAAGTATCCCGGAAGTCTGAGGCGATCGATCGCATCATATGACTGTGGAAGGCGTGAGAGACTTCGAGCGGATTGATCCTTACGCCTTGCCGGAGGAGTGCAGCGCTGAAATCTCGTATGGCGTCGGCCGGGCCCGAAAAGACTGTCTCAGATGCGCCGTTTACTGCGGCAACGTTGATAAGTTCGGTCCTTCCGTGCTCTCTCAGCGCAGCGTTGAGTTCATCTTCGCTCATACGAGCGGCGCACATGCCGCCACCGCTCGGTAAGGCCCCCATGAGCCGGCTTCGCGCTTCGACCAGGTGAATGGCATCCTCGAAGGTAAAGACGCCTGCTACACAGGCAGCGGCGTATTCGCCGATGCTGTGACCGACCACGGCCCCGGGACGAAAACCCCAGGCAAGCCAGCGCTGTGCTAGGGCATACTGGAGAGCAAATAGTGCAGGCTGGCTATATTCAGTACGGTGGATAAGGCTTGAGTCAGAGTCCGGCCCATTTCCAAGAAGTAGATCACGGATCGATACCTCTCGAAGCGGTGCAAGGGTATCCGAGACGCAATCGATAACCTCCCGGATGATGTGGTCTTGGGCGTATAGATCGCCCGCCATGCCAAGGTACTGGGAACCTTGGCCGGTAAACATCCATACGGTATCGGAACTGCCTCCAATATTAAGAGATTGCAGATTGACGTGTGCTGTGCTGCCGGAAAAGTTTTCCAGCGCAAGAATAATTTCCTCTGCCGTCCGGCCCACGAAGTATTTTCGATAGCGGAATGACGATCTTCGGAGATTGGACGAGGCGCAGATGTCGTAAAGACTATCCGGCTGGGAACGTAATAGCGCGCAATAGTTGACAGCAAGTTTCCGGAGGCTTCCCACAGTTTGCGCGCTACATGTCAGGGTAAACAATGAGGCATCCGGCGAACGTTCCGGATCTGTCGCAAACGCCGGCTCAGAGACGATCACGTGCGCATTGGTTCCGCTGAACCCAAACGAACTTAACCCTGCTCGCCTTACCCGCTCCGCCTGCGGCTGCCAGGGGGTGTGTTCGGCGACAACTCGAAGTTTCTTCGGATTCCAGGGGATCAGCGGATTGGGTTTGGAGAAGTGCAGGTTAGCGGGGATTTCCTTATGTTTGAGAGCTAACAGGATCTTTATTAGACCTCCAAGTCCGGCGCAGGGCTCCATATGCCCAATATTGGATTTCGCGCTGCCGATCAGAAGCGGATTCTCTCTATCGTCGCGATGAGCGCCTAAGAGTCCTTCAATCTCTATGGGATCACCCAGTTCGGTTCCGGTTCCATGCGCCTCGACGTAGTCAATATCAGAGGAGGTCAGACCCGCATCGCGTAGGGCCGCACGAATAACGGCGGTTTGGGCTTGGGAATTAGGAGCAGAAAGTCCGGCCGTACGACCATCCTGATTAATCGCGGATCCATCAATAAATCCATGTACTCGACGATTTTTCTTCGTAGCGTCTGTTGATCTCTCCAGTACGATAAATGCCGCGCCCTCGCTCCGTACATATCCGTCTGCGTCCGCCGAGAAAGTTTTACATCGGCCCTTCGGCGAAAGTGCACGCAACCGGCAGAACGCAATGTGATTCTCCGGAGTTAGGATTAGATTGCTTGCCCCGACAAGCGCCATGTCGCATTCGCCTGCTCTTAAACTGCGGACCGCGAGGTGTATCGCGACGAGCGAGGAGGAGCAGGCGGTATCTAAAGTGAGGCTGGGACCTTGAGCGCCATAGAAATAGGAAAGTCGGCCCGCTGCGGTGCTCATTGTGGTACCGGTTAGGCTGTAGGCATCGATCAATTCAGGAACCCCGCTGTGCCGATGCATGCAGGCATAGTCGTCGCCAGACATGCCGACATAAAAAGCGGCCGCACTCTGATTTATTGAGCTCGGTATGATCCCGGCATCCTCCAGCGCCTCCCAACTCGTCTCGAGCAGAAGTCGCTGCTGGGGGTCTAGTGCGGCACACTCCTTCGGAGACATGGAAAACATGGTGGCATCAAACTGGTCGGCCGGCTGATCGATGAGCCCCGCTTGACACGTGTACATTTTCCCTTTTGCATCTGGATCGTCTGATAAAAGCGAGGACGTCGGCCAACGGCGGTCATCGATTGTTGAGATCCCGTCGCGCCCAGACTTCAGCAGATCCCAGTAGTCGGCCGGGGTATTTGCGCCAGCGGGAAAACGGCAACTCATTCCGGTTACCGCGATTCTGGCAGGGGTGCGCAGATTCTGGTTCTCTTGAACGAGTTCGGCGATGGTGTCTCGTGCTTTTGTTAGCGCGGCTCGGTATCGATCGAGCTCGGTAGACGAGGCAGATTGGTTAGACATGTTGCACGCCATGCTCACTCATGAAATGGACAAGGTGCGCGAGCAGTTCGTCTCTATGGGTTTTGAGAAAAAAATGACCAGCGCTGAGCGATACATGACGTAGTGCGTATACGGAATGTTCGCTCCAAGGATCCATGTCAGCGGGAGGCACCTCGGGATCATTGATCCCGGAGAAAGCGACGAGTGGACACTCCAAGGGGCTGCTGGACTCATACTGGTAGCCGTCACAGACCTCGAAATCCGCTCTCAGAGTGGGTAACAGGAAATCCAGCAATTCCCGATTGGCCAGGATTTCAGGCTCGAAGCCGCCAAAAGCGCTTATGTTTTCGATGAACTCACTATCATGCATTCCGGTGAATGAGGGGCGTCGCTGTGGGAGGTGTGGAGCGCGATGGGCACCAATAAAAGCGGTTAGGGGTAACGCATAGCCTTGCTCCTGAAAACATCTCAGAATCTCGAAAGCAAGGAGTCCACCCATGCTGTGACCGTAAAAAAAGTACGGTTTTGAGGTATGAAGTGCTAACTGATGGGCGACGGTTTCGGCGAGCGGCCGTAACGCGTTTATCGCCGGATCGGAGATGCGATTTTCTCTTCCAGGTAATTGGATAGCGCATACCTCAACGTCCGGTCCTAAACCGCCGGACCAATTCCGATAAATGGATGCGCCGCCCCCGGCAAAAGGCAGGCAAAATAGCCGGAAGCGGGCTTCCGGCCGCGCTTCCGGGCATGTTATCCATTTATTGAATCTCACGACTTCGCGTGCAGGAGTTCTTCGAGATCGTCAAGAACGGCTTTGGCGGCAGCAGCACTATCAGGAATCTGCATTGCATGATCGATTGTCTCCGACGCCGTCCCTGTGAGTTCGCTTTCAATGTAAGCGGCGAGTTCCGCAAGCGTGGGATAGTTGAAGGCTAGCGCCACAGGTAAGCTCAAGCCCGTTGCCTCTCCGAGACGGTTGCGGAGTTGAACCGAGAGGAGCGAGTCCAACCCGAGGTCGCTCAGAACGCTATTTTCCGAGAGAGAAGATTCATCGGCGATACCCAGCAACGAGGCCAGGGTCTTGCTGACCAGCTCGTAAAGCGTCTTCCGACGCTCCTGTAAATCAAGTCCAATAAAGTCGACTTTAGGCGTGATTCTGCCTGCTGTGGAACTCGCTGCAGCGTTCCCGATCAGAGAGGAGAGGAGGCTGGCATTGCTTGGATTGACCTGGCCATAGGTAGGCCAGTCGCAATCGACAACCATGATTTGAGTATGTTGGGAGGCGACGCTGGCCGCCAGCCAGTCACCCATACCACCCGGATCAAGGGGTCGGAAACCTTGTTGCTTGAGCTGCTTTGCGGCGGTCTCATCCGTCGCCATGCCGGTTCCGGAAAATGGGCCCCAATTAATGCAGGTCGACGGTAAGCCCCGAGCGGCTCGCTGATGAGCTACGCCATCGAGAAAGGCGTTAGCAGCTGCGTAGGCCGTTTGACCCTCATTCCCCAATATCGAGGCCGCCGACGAAAACAGCACGAAATGATCAAGCGCCTCTGAGTGGAAGTAGTTATCCAAAAGTTGAGCGCCCATCGCCTTCCCCGACAGCACGGCTCGGAAAGACTCCGACTCTGAGTTAACGACAAGCTCGTCCTTGAGGAGCCCGGCGCAATGAAAAAGTCCGGCAGGGGAGGGCATCCCGGCGAGACTCGATGTGAGGGCGGTCTCCAAGCGATTACGATCACTCACGTCGCAATTTATTCGCCGGATAACTACATCATCATGGGAGGGGATTGCCGTCGCGCTCTTGGGCCATTCGCGGGATAAAAGCAGCAAGTGCTTCGCACCAAGATCAACGAGCCACTCGACAACCCGACAGCCCAGTGCTCCTCTTGCGCCTGAAACAATATACGTTTTGTCCGGATGTATAGCAGGCCTGGGATGCGCCAAGTTCGTAAGCGCCTCTATACGCTCAACGAATGCCTTGTCCCCGCGGACAGCGATGCACGCATCCGACGCATTGCTCAGCATGACGTTCACTGCAAAGCGATGGTCATCGGCAGTGCCTAGGTCCAGATGACGGATACCGAGTTCAGGTTGTTCGCGTCGAGCGCTTACACATAATCCTCGCACTGCGGTTTGAAGAGGTTCCGCGATCTCATCGGTGCGCACCTGATAAGCGGACTTGCTCAAGAGCCAGAGCCCGGCGGGCAGCGTACGGCTGCCCGCGGCTAGCGATTTCAGGAGCTCACGATTTTGTTCAAGCGGCTCGTAAAGCGGTTGATCAGGTGAAAAGCTCAAAAGACTTATGACTCCATCGCAGTCGACATCAAGGACTCGGATCGGATCTACTACGGTCACCGTACAACCCGCGTCCTTAAGGTCGCGCTGTAGCGATTCAGAGAACGGCGAGTCTCCGACGATCGTCCAGCGCAACCCCGACTTGACGTTTCGCGGTATGTCGGTCGATTGCCATTCCGTTCGGTGATAGAGCGACCGCGCCGCTTGCTCTGATCTGTTGTCAAGCAGTGCGGAAAAATCCAGGCGCCGCGCGTGTAAGCCGCGGATGCTTACAAGGACATTTCCTGCGTCATCAATAATTTGCCCATCCCCAACCACAACGGAATCTGATGAGCTCTCGGACAAAGTAAACAATGCGAACTTGGCATTGACGAGAGATTCCATCGCACAATGGATTTCATCGATGCGGAAGGGAAGCCACGTCTCATCCGCTGGGAGCTTGGCGGTTGCTAGCAACAGGCCAAAACAGGTGTCGATTAAGCCGGGGTGCACTGTATCGGCCTGGGCATTCATACCCAAACGTGCCGGCCACTGAAGTTCGGCGAGAGCCGTGTGGCTGGTGACATAAAGAGACTTAGTCCATCGATAGCTCTGACCCAGTTCAATGCCGCGCCGGCGGACCCCTTCAATAAAAGCGTTTACTGAGGTCGATTCTTTGCGAAGTTCCTCGAGGTTTTCCATGTTCAGGGTATTCAGCGGCTTATGTCGTACCTGAATATCGGCGACGCTGTGTAGCAAGTCACTGTCGTCATCGCGGAGGCGACTCCATAGTTTCGCCTTTGCATCCCCGGGATGAATAATCGTTTGCACGGTTGGAGGGTCATTAGAATCAACTAGGAGCGCTTTTTCGAAGGTGACCCCCGTCAGGCTCACATCACGTCCAAGAAATTCGGGTGTCTTTCGTGCTGCAGAAAGCATCATAGCCACCATCGCGGCCGCTGAGACAACAGGCACGCCGTTGACGACATGGTCGCGAAGGACAGGCAAGCTAACAGGATCCAGACGGTTCTGATAAATCGTGATCGGAATGTTAGCGACCCCAAGTCGCTGGCCGAGTAGCGTGTCACTTCCCCTTTGTACCGACGTGTTTTGGAGGTTCGCAGGCTCCATCCAGAATGAAGTTTTCGCAAATGGGTAGGCCGGTAGACGAAGTCGTCTACGGCTGTAGTCGCCGTCGAACTTTTTTAAGTCGATTAAATTCAATTGCGCCAGCGTGGCTACCGAACGTGCGATTGATTCCCAGTTGCCGAGCCGGCGATTTAAAGACGATATCCACCGCGCCGATTCTGACGTGCACATCATTCCCGCAGAAGACAGAGTCGGTGTCGCGCCGACCTCAAGATAAGTTAACACGCCGGCCTCCTCGAGGAAGGCAATCGATTGCCTGAAAAGAACCGGTCGACAAATATGTTCTGCCCAGTATTCCGACGAGAGCATTTCTTCCAGCCCTAACTCTCCCGTCAGATTCGAAATAATCGGGATTGAGGGCGACTCATATCTGATCTCCGACAGCTGCTCTTCGAATTGCGCTTTAACCGTCTGCATGAGCGGACTGTGGAATGCATGGGACGTGTCTAATTTCTTAACCCCTATCCCCTGATCTTTAAATGCGTTGATAACGCTACCGAGGGCGGTAGCATCTCCGGAAATCACACAGCTTTGCGGCCCATTCTCCGCCGCCACGGCGAGAAGGCCTTCCCGGCCGGCAAGCGCTTTGCGGGCAGCACGTGCATCAAGTTCGACAGCCCACATTTCGCCAACAGCGTCGCTGCGCTGCATCAAGGACGCCCTTAGGGAGACCATCTCAATTGCGGCTTCTAACGGGAATATCCCGGCAACACACGCAGCAATGTATTCGCCAAGGCTATGCCCCATTACATATGACGGTTTTACTCCCCAAGAGAGCCATAATTGGGCCAATGCGTACCCCACTGAGAAGATTACCGGCTGGGCAATCTGAGTGGGGAGCAGATCAGCATCTTTAACCGAAGGGTCGGTCGCATGATGGATCACATCGACATCGGAGAAAGTGGTAAATAGTTTTGCGCATTCGTCCAAGGCAAGCTTGAACGTTGGTTGGCTCGCATACAGTTCACTAGCGATATTGGCGTATTGACTCCCTTGACCGGTGAACACGAAGGCTAAGAGCCCGTCATCTTCCCCGACTGCCACCGCCGGTGTTAAATCTGTTGCGCTAACCCAGGCATCGAGTTGCTGACATAGTTCTTGTGCGCTGCGACCGATGACAGAGAGGCTGTGTTTGAATTCTTTTCGCCCGGTGTTCGCGGTGAAACAGTAATCCGCGATTCTCGGTGGTGGCTTTTTCGCGAGTTCGGCGATATGTCGACCGGCAAGCTGTTGGAGCGCGTTGGGTGTTCTCGCGCTTAGGTATAACACATGCCATGAACGGTCGTTGGTGTCGCTGGGCGATTCCAGCGCAGGTGGCTCTTCCAATATGATGTGGGCGTTTGTGCCACCGATACCCAGCGAATTGACGCCCGCTCGCCTTGGCCCGGGAATAGGCCAATCGATAGCACTGGTGTTTATAAAAAACGGCGAGGCATCGATGTCGAGAGCAGGGTTTGCCGACTCAAAATTGAGCAGTGGAGGTATCTTTCCATGCTGGACTGCAAGGGCTGCTTTGATGAATCCAGCCGTACCCGAGGTGATCTGCAGATGACCGACATTTGTTTTTACCGAGCCCAGCGCGCAGAACCCTACCGCGCCATTGTCCACGTGATAGGCCTGACGCAGACCGTCGAATTCAATCGGGTCCCCAACGACCGTGCCTGTGCCGTGTGCTTCTACCAAGCCAATGGTGTTTGCCGGGACATCGGCCATGGCTAGCGCTGCGGCCACGGCGACTGCTTGACCGTCACTAGAGGGTGCAGCGTAGCCTACTTTTGCACCGGCATCATTATTGATCGCGGTCCCCTTGATCACGGCATGAATGTGGTCCCGATCGCGGATCGCGTCTTTACAGCGTTTCAAAATCACTGCGCCAACGCCACTTCCAAAAATGGTGCCCCCGGCCTTCGCGTCAAAGGAGCGAACGTGCCCATCTGGACTGACGATCATTCCTGGTTGATATAGATGACCGGCGTGTTCCGGTGACTGGATCGAAGAACATCCAGCGACGAAAAGATCGGCCTCGCCGGATCGAAGGGCTTGGCTGGCCATATGGATACAGACCAGGCCGGTCGAACAGGCCGTTTGCACATTTACACTGGGGCCTCCAAGATTCAACTTATAGGATGTTCGCGTCGTGATGTAGTCTTTATCGTTGCCGACCATAGCCATAAATCCACCCAAAGAATCGAGGGTGGCGACCGCTAAGTCATCATTAGGATCCAACTGCGCCCGGTTCGGTAATACGTTATTGAAAAGATAGGTATTCATGGCAGCACCTGCATAGACACCGACGACACCCGGGTAGTTCGTAGGATCGTAACCGGCATCCTCGAAGGCCTCCCATGCCACTTCCAAAAACTGTCGCTGTTGGGGATCCATCAGTTCAGCGTCTACCGTGGAGTAGCCGAAAAACTCAGCATCGAACCGCCGCGCGTCCTTCAGCATCGGAGAGGCTTTTACATATTCGGGACGGTCGTATACGCCGCGACTAAATCCGCTTTCCTGAAGCTCGTTGTCGGAAAATCGGGAGATCGACTCAACTCCGTTGATCAAGTTTTCCCAGAATTCGTCAATAGAGTCTGCGCCAGGAAATCGAGCCGCCATTCCAATCACTGCGATGTCATCACTCTCGCCGCCTGAAAGGTTTCGGACAAACGCGCGCCGCGCCTTTGCCTGTTCGAGCACATTCCCAGTGACACCATCAGTCAGTACGTCGACCAAACTGCGGATGGTGGGGTGCTTAAAAAGGTCGACGAGCGAAACGCGGCCGGGTATCTCCTCCTGAATCTGTCCTACCGCCTGCATCAGAATCAGGGAATCTGCGCCGAGTTCAAAGAAATTGTCATCAACCCCGACGTTCGTGCCGGGCAGCAACTCAGACCAGATCTCAAGTAATTTTGACTGAGCGCTTCCATCCCGCGTATTGATGTGGATTGGAATCTGCTGCTCTCGTATTTTCTCCTCAAACTCTCCAGCCTGAAATTGGGTGATGAGCCGTTTATGCTGGATCTTCCCAATCTCGGTTTTCGGGATGGCTTCTTGCGGGAGCGCGATCAAATAGTCTGCTTTGATGCCAAGGCGCTGACTGAGTTGAGCCTGAATCTTCTTTTTGATGTCAGCGGTAGCGATTTCATCAGCACTATTTTTTGGATGAAAGAACACCACTAACTTAAGAGTGCTTTCTCCCGGTGGAAAAGCAGCACATGCGGCGGTGTAGGAAGGCTCAAGACTGTCGATCTCTTCGATTACATTCTCAACGTCGTGATTCGAAAGGTTCACGCCGTTAATCACGATCCCGAGGGCGGTCCTGCCCAAGAGAAAGAGGTTCTCATTTTTTATGAAGGCTGCGTCGCCGGTGTCGAACCAGCCATCGTCGGTGAATGCTTCATTCGCCTGGGGATTGTTATGGTAGCCAGGCATCAGGGCTGGCCCCTTCAATTGGAAGGTTCCCACTTCTCCTTCATGCTTGATGTTGCCTGCTTCGTCCACGATCCTCATTGCCATGCCGGGAATGATGGGCCCGAGGTTGGCAAATGCGATGCTCTGGGGATCTTCAGACGGCACTTCCTCGATCTTGCCGTCTAGCGAATTGCGGTCCAGATGTGCAAATTCGATAGCCGAACCCTTGGGAGGAAGATGGTAGTTAACGCCGGAACAAACCTCTGCCATACCGAATGCAGATATCACCGCCTCACTCCTGAGTCCGTATCGGTGCGTTGCCGCAAGGAAGGATTTAACCGTGTTTTCTGCGATGAGTTCGCCAGCCGAAAGAAGGCCTCTGACGCAGCTTAGATCCCACACTTGGGCATCATCGTCACCATTTCGTGCGAGCTGTTTAGCAATCAGCCCAAACGCAAAGTTTGGCGCCCAGGTGTGGGTTGCGCGAAATTTGTGCAGCAGATCCAACCAGCGGGTCGGGCGCGCAAGCACGTATTCTTTGGGGACGTAGACGAGATCGCTGCTGCAGAGGATCGGACTGACGTGGTAGGCCGAGATATTGCCGATATGGTCGAAGGGAAGCCAGCTTAAGATCAGATCTTCGGAACTATTGCCGCAGAGCGCATTGGCGCCCCGACAGCGTGCGATCATGTTTTCATGCGTCAGGGTTACTGCTTTCGGTAGGCCTGTACTTCCCGAGGAGAGTGTGTAAAAGGCTGTGTCGCGGAAGTCCGCGATATGCATTAAGCCGTCGTCTTCGGTCTGACGTAAATCTTCGATGGCGAAGAAATGCGCTGCGTGAAGGTCGCTCAATCGAGGAGACCGCTGAATACCCGATAGCGTCTCAAAGTTCCCGAGAATTTTAGGGTGGTCCATCAGCTCGAACAGATGTCGAATCTGCTCGACCGGTCGGCTTTCAGCATCAAAGCTCGCCGGTACAGGGAGGATAACCGGCCTCAACCCCGCGAATAGACATCCCCAGAAGCCTTTTATGATTTCTTCGCTGGAGGTAAGTTGGATGAGAACCGGGCAGTCGGGCTTCACGTCCTCCTTACGCCAACCTGAGGCAATCTGTCGAGCGTGGGCGATCAGCGTCGCGTAGTTTTCATGCTGCTCATGCCCCTGCTGGTCCATAAATACGATGCGGGCGTTGCCATTGGCCTGGAGAAGCGCAGCAGTCAGGGTGTCCGGGAGCAAGGACCACTCTTCCGGGGAGGCTTTCGCGCAATAGGCTGGGAGAGGAGGGCTTGAGTTCATGATTGCTGTGGTCAGGTCCATTCCACAGCTCTATTTACCGACGCTATCACGAGATTGCGGGCCGATATTTTTTTAGCGATTTTTCGGCGAACTATGGGTATCCATTATCCCACAATCAAACGGAGCGATTGAGAGCGGTTTTATAAACTAAGGTTTGTTACTGCCGGGTACTAGTTGAAACCCTAGGCCTGACTTAATGTCCAAAGTTATCGTCAGTGATACAGCTTGAAATTACATTAGCCAGGGCTTCGGCGTGTTTTTTGGAAACCATAGTAAGATGATGCCCTGGTGCTTTCACGGACCGGATCGGACCGGTCGCGAATGCGCTCCATCCCCAACTCGGATCTTGGGCGATTTCCTCGGGAATGCCCTTTATAAACTCTGAGAGCGTCTCCTCGGCCTGCACAAATGAAATCGAGGTAATTGGCTCCTTTGTGGGCGCGTAGACCATCTGCGCCTGCGCTTTGAATACGTTGATGATCCCAGCGACGAAGTCCACGTCACTCTCAGAGGGGACAAGGCCGGCCGTAACCATTTTGCCGTGTAGTAGGCTTAACATGGCGTCCCAGTCCATTCCGACAAGCTCGGCTTTCCTGATCGGGACAGAAGCTCCGAAAGCCATGAAAATGTTCTCACCGGCAGATTCGATCCAGTCAGCATCGGTCCACGATTGCAGTTCATCGGTTTCCCTTCTTGCCGGAGCCGCACTATCGACCGCAATCAGGTGAGCCGCCGGTCGGCCGATGTTACCTGCCTGCTTGATCATCTCGAGACCGATCCAGCTTCCGAGCGAATGACCTATGAGCGTGATAGGTTTATCCAGATTCAGCAATTCGAGGTTATCGGCAGCAATCTCCTCTATCGTGGACCGCGGAGCGACCCGAGCGTCTAGTCCACGTGCCTGCAATCCGATACATTGATAGCCAAGCTCCGAGAGGCACCGGGCGAGCTCTACGAGATACATAACACTCCCACCGGTGCCCGGCAGCAAAACCACTTGGGGATTAGCGGCTGCTCCACCCATCATAATTCGTAAGGAGTCGTTTGGTTTGTCACTGTTCTCGAGGGCATCTGCGAGACGACGAATGGTTGTGTGCTGAATGAGAAGGGTCATAGGTACGGGGCGTTTTAACCGCTTTCTCAAGGCCTCGACAATCCTCACGGCCTGAAGGGAATCACCGCCGAGGTCAAAGTAATCATCGTCAAGACCGAGGGCAGCATGGCCAAGTAACTGTTCCCACGTCACCGCTATGATCGTTTCGATCTCCGTCATTCCGGGCCGTATACCGATTAGCTCTTTGGGCGTTTCACTAGCTTGGGACTCTCTAAAAGCGTGTACTTTCTTCTCGATGGGCGTTGTGGAAACATACAGCGGGACCATCGCCTCCATATTCAATATTCGGTCCATCACCTCTTGAACCTCGTTTGCAGCGATCCATTCTTGGGGTTGGGCTGGATCAAATGCGATGGCATCGAAGTTAATCGCGACCCATGGCTTCTGATACTTGTTTTGAATCTCAAGTGCGACGGCATCCAGTCCTGCATTTGAGGTCGCATACTCCGAATAGCCGAGTCCACCAAGCTGTGAGGCCAGCGAGGAAATCATCAATCCCCACCTACTTTCTTCAGCAAAGAATTTCGCGAGATGCCACGCGCCGTCCACTTTCGTCTTGACCGAGGACCAAGGCCAGTCTGAAGGCGTGTCGTCAATTGCGGAAACAAGATGCGGGTTTCCCGCAGCGTGGATTACACCGCGTACGCGCACCCCGATTTTCTTAAGCTCGCTGGCAACGCGGGCGACTTCCTCTTCCTGACCGACGTCTGCATAGAGTACTTGACAGTATGTCGCCATCTCGGGGGGCGGTTTATGCTGCTGATTCCGCGCTATTAGGACCGAACGCCATGCGGCCCGCTCATAAAGATATCGCGCAAGAAGGAGTCCGAGGCGTCCTGTGCCGCCACTGATCAGGCACGTGCCGGCAGGGATCAGCAGGGGTGATGCGGCAGATGCTGCAGGCAGCTGCACTGGGCTAAACCGAGGAACGTAGCGAACACCGCTCCGATAAGCAACGAACATATCAGGACAGTGCTCGGCTAATTCTGCAGCTAAGATCGTTTCTGATCGCTCTGGACTCTCGTCCCAGTCGATGACCCGGATATCAAACGACGGGAACTCTTGGGCTGCTACTGTTATTAGGCCCCTCAGCATTGCAACAGCTAACTCAGGCTGATCATCCTCCTCCACGCGATGCATCAACGGGGAGACGAATCGAATCGGTATGCTGGACCCGGGAAAAGTTCTGGAAAGATCCACGAGAAGATCGCGCGCCTGAATTACCGGTGGAACATTCTCAGTCTCGGCAATGAACACAAGAAGACCGCTTGATGATAGGCTTTCAGTGAAGGCTGTAGTGCTGTACGGAAGAGCGTTCAGTTCTTTTATGAGGTGTAATTGCGCATCAGTTGGGTCACCTAGAAAGAGCCAATTCTGGACCTGCACCGAAACGCCGGTTTCCGTTGGCCGCTGAGGTTTCCATTCCAGTCGGCTGAACCATTCCGTAATCGGGAGGCGTTCTTGCTTTTGGCGGGCTTTGTCAATCCAATGCCTCGTCTTCTCGAACGGATACGGGGGCAGTGCGGCGCGTTTGAACGGCTGCCTTATTCTTCGCTCCAGTGATCGACTGATATCAACTGTACAGCCCTCGCACCACATTTGCGCCAGCGTGTTCAGGAGGGACTCTTCCTCTGATGTGCTCGATAGACAAGCAGCTGAGCCCAGGTCTGGGTGCTCCGCTGCTAGGGTGCTCAGGGTACGACCTGGCCCAATCTCGAGAAGTATCATTGTGCTATCGGAGCTAAGGGCTTGCACTGCGCTGTTGAACTGCACGCATGCCGTCAGTTGATTTGCCCAATAGCTTGGGTCCGTGGCATCGGTCGCCGATAATATTTCACCGCTAAATCCGGAGACAATGTCTACGCGGGGACTTTGAAGTGACTTCCTACTCAGGAAGTCGGCGAGTTTCGCAATGCCCGGCGCCATCCATCTCGAATGGAAGGGGTGCGATACCGGGAGATATTTGTATCGAATCTCTTTGTCGGAAAGTTGATCGGCGAGTCTATCGATGTCTTCCCTCAGGCCGGAGACCACAGTCGAAACAGGAGAATTAACTGCTGCTATGTCAATTTGTGAGTTGTCGCCGATGTTGTACTGCACTTCGGCTTCCGATGCGCGAATTGAGAGCATGGCACCTGGGCGCTGCTCCCAAAATATTCGACCCCGCTCGCACGCAAATTCCAGGGCAGTTTCGATATCAAAGACTTCGCCTATGCACGCAGCGGTTATTTCACCAAGGCTATGGCCGAGTAGGCGATCTGGCTGGAGGCCCCAGGATTGCCAAAGGCGAGTGAGAGCGTGCTCGACGGCGACTAAGATAGGCTGGGTGAGCCATGTCTCGTTGATCTGCCGTCTAATTTCCTCAGAATCGCCAAGGCAGCATATATCGATTAAATCAATACCCAAAATCTGACGGAGGATTTCTGCACTTGCGTCGAATTCCTGACGGAAGGATTCAAATCGTTCGTATAGAGTCCTGGCCATTCGCAGATACTGTGCCCCTTGTCCAGGGAATAGAAAGGCCACGCGAGGGGAGGTGTCAGGCGCTACTCCGCGGTGAGTAAGAACGGGATCCTTAATAGCGCTCGCTCCAGCGGTGTCCGTGGTGACAACTGCCGCCCGACAACGGGATTGGGTCTTCCCGTGTATCAGCGTCCAGGCTGTATCTGCCACCGCATCACTGGATTGGCTCCAGTGATGCGCCGCCGAAACGCAAAGTCGATCAAGCGCCTCGCTGCTGGAGGCCGACAATGTGAAGATAAAAGGTTCCTCATCAACATTGGTGCCTGAGTCCCCCTGTGGCGCGGGAGCCTCTCCCAGAATGATGTGAGCATTGGTTCCGCCCATGCCAAAAGAGCTAACGGCACCAATGCGACCCAATGGATTCAAAGGCCAGGGCGCTGCGAGCGCGGGCATCATGAAGAGGTCAGAAAATTGGGCTAGTTGCGGATTTGGCGTATTGAAATAAGGCGTTGGCGGAATCGTTTTATTTTGGAGCGCGAGAATCATCTTCAGCAGGCCAGCAGCCCCCGCCGCATGGTTTAAGTGCCCAATCTGCGCTTTCACAGCACCCAGGTGGCGAGCGAGTCCGTCGTCCTGAAATATTTCGCGCAAAGCGGAAAATTCGATCATGTCGCCGAGAGCGGTGGCGGTCCCGTGTGTTTCAATAAACTGAATATCAGAGGGATTGAGCTGGGCGTCTGAGAGTGCCGCCCGAATCAGTGCCGACTGGCCATTCACGCTCGGTGCGGTGAAACCCACTTTGGCAGAGCCGTCATTGTTGACTGCACTTCCTTTAATCGTCGCGAGAATTCGATCTCCCTCGCCTCGAGCCTGTTCGAGAGGTTTCAACACAAAGGCGACGACGCCGCTCCCCCAGACAACGCCATTCGCTCCTTGTTCAAAGGGGCGACAGTGTCCATCGGGCGAGACGATCATATGCTCCTGATAGAGGTGACCATTCTCCTGGGGAACCCGAAGTGCAACTGCGCCCGCCAAAGCCATCTCGCACTCCCCTGTACGCAGTGCGCGACAGGCGGTATGTACCGCGACCAAGCCGGTGGAGCAGGCTGTCTGAATATTAAGGCTCGGGCCAGTTAGATTTAGAAGGTATGAAATACGGGTCGAAAGGTAATCCTTCTCTGATCCGATGATTACCTGGTAGGGATCGAGGGTAGGGTCTTCGCTTAAGGCTGGAAGAATGTTTTCGATCAAGTAGTCATTTTGACCGGCGCCCACGTATACACCAATATTTTGAGCATTATCAAAGCGGCCATATCCTGCATGCTCAAGCGCATGCACCGCGCCCTGAAGCAATAGACGATGCTGCGGGTCCATAAGCATAGCTTCGGATGGCGCGATTCCGAAAAAAGCGGCATCGAATTGCTCTATGTCATTGATTGCGCCGTGGCGCGGTACGAAAGCGGGACTCGAGATGACCGACTCGTCAAGCCCGGCCGCTCGTAATTGTTCGAGCGAATATGACTGAATTCCGCTACTTCCGTTGGCGAGCAAGTCCCAGAATTGTTCCGCGGTCGGCGCACCGGGTAGGATCGCAGAGACCCCAATAATCGCGATCTCGGAGGATACAAGCCCTCGCTGGCTGATTCGAGTAGCGCTCCGCGCCGGTCGGCCATCCAGAAATGCAGCAAGAGTCCGAATGCTGGGATACCGAAAGAGGTCGATCAGCTCAACGGGCCGATCGAGTCGGTCCTGTATATCCTGTCGAACCTCGGTCAGCATCAGGGAATGGGCGCCAAGTTCAAAAACGTTGGTATCAATATCTGGAGATGAACCGGAGAGAAATTTGGCCCAAATATCGGCTAGCTCTTTTTCAGTATCTGTGACTGGCGCAACGGTCTCCGCGGGTTTATCCGATAGCCCCTGGAGGGCTTTCAGTGCTCGTCTGTCGACCTTCCCGTTCGGCGTGAGCGGGAACTGATCCAGAGAAATGATTTGCGAAGGCTGCATATACATGGGCAGACGCTCACGCAACCATGGCCGCAAGTCCTCATCGGGACTCGTGGTTTGAATGAAGGCGATTAGTCGATCAGCCGTGTCGTTCGATCCGACGGCAATCACCACAGCGACCGACACGGATGAATTGCTAAGGAGAGCCGCTTCGATCTCGCCAAGCTCAATACGGAATCCTCGTAACTTGATCTGATTGTCAAGGCGGCCCAGAAAGTCAAGATGCCCGTCAGGCCGTATCCGCACGAGATCCCCCGTCCCGTACATTCTTGACCCCAAAGCCTGCGAAAAAGGATCGGGCCGGTAACGCTCGGCCGTGAGTCCGGGCCGCGCCCAATAACCGCGGGCGAGACCTAAGCCGCCGATCCACAACTCCCCAAGCCCCCCAGGATTGACCAGATTTAACGAATCGTCGAGCACATAAAGCGAGGTGTTGAGAATTCCCCGGCCCACCGGCGAATTGCCCGACGCGGTTGGCGGTGGCTTGGCTTCTACGCAGCTAATCGCTGACCATATTGTCGTCTCGGTAGGTCCATACATATTCCATAAGGTGGCGCCGGCTCCAATAATCCTTGCAGCTAAGTCGAGAGGCAGCGCTTCGCCGCCGCACAAGGCCCTAAATTTATTGTCGCTGCGCCAGCCAGCCTCCAGCAGCAAACGCCAAGTGCTTGGGGTTGCCTGGAGGATGGAGATATTCTCCTGCGCAATTAAGTTACGCAACGCGCCTCCATCCACGACGTCGAGGCGGGAGGCAATTACGACACACGCGCCAACCGTCAAAGGTAAGAAAAGTTCCAGTACGGCGATATCAAATGAGATTGTCGTAACAGCAAGGAGACGATCATCGCTCGTGAGCCCGGGTTCCGTCTGCATACTCTCAAGGAAATTCGAGAGCGCTTGATGTTCGACGGTTACCCCTTTCGGTCGACCGGTAGAGCCCGATGTAAAGATCGTGTAGGCAGCAAGGTTTGGGGCCGGTAGGGGGAGTACGGAATCGCTTTCTAGGGCTGCCAACTCTTCTACAATCTGAACAGGGAGCGACTGAAGCACCGGAAGGGATGCGGATTGTTGATCCGTCAGAGTGAGATCGGGTTGGGCATCCTCGAGAACCCATTTGAGTCTCTGCTCCGGATATGCCGGATCAAGAGGGATATAACTGGCTCCTGCGTAATGCACCGCGATCAGGCTGACCAGCAAGTCAGTGTCTCGCTCCTTCAGCACAACGACCCGATCGCCTGGCCTTATCCCCAGGGCCACTAGATTTCCTGCGATTCTTAGCGCGCGCTGCCTTAATTCTGAGTATGAAAGACTGCTGTCGCGAAACCTTACCGCGATCTTGTCGGGATGCTGATTAGCACATCGATCAAAGGCGGAAAGCCAGTGACCCATCTCTAATGGCCGGCTGTTTCTCTGTTGTCGCTGGATCCAGTCGAATTCCAGTTCCGCATCAACAGTCGTTAGTTGATCAATTGCGCGCGCGTTGCTTTTTGTAACCTCGGAGAGGGTATGGGTAAAGCTCTTTGCCCACGACGAAACGGTCTCGCGATCAAGAATTGCGGGATTCCACACCCATTGAACGTTACTGTTTTCTCGGTCTGTATTTACGGTGACGGATAGATCGAACTTAGAATGCACGACCTCAGGAGTTATCGGCGTGAGAGTGCACGCCCCCAGCGATAGTTCCCCATCCGGTTGATTTTGTACATCGAAAGTGATCTGAAAGAGGGGTGAGTGATTCAGTGCTCGCGGAGGGTTAACCGCTTCAACAATTTTCTCAAAAGCCACCTCGCGATTTTGATGCGCCTCAAGAAAGACCGCCTTAGTGGATCGAATCAGGCCTTCCACGGTCTCGCTTGCAGATGGGGCAAGTCGCAAAGGAAGCATATTAATGAACAAGCCGACCAGCGGCTCGAGTTCGGGTAGATCGCGATTTGCAATTGTCGTTCCGAGCACCAGCTCTTCGTCGGGAGGGCTGCCGAGGATTCGATTGATCAATAGTGAGAAAGCAGCCAGAAGTACGATATAGGGTGTGCTTTCGGTCTCTTGCGCTAGCCGCTCAGTTGCCTCTAAGAGCGCCGGTGGCAAAGGGGCGATGAGCTCCTCTCCTGCATAGCCCGTCGTTATCGGACGAGGATGATCTAAGGGCAGCGGGGTGTAATCCGGAGCTCCACGAAGGTGCTTTATCCACCACTCCACCTGCCGGTGTCGCAATGCCGTGCGATCGTCAAGCCAAGCAACGTAATCCGCATACTGCACCGGTAGCGTCGGAAGCGCAGCGGCGGAATCCTCGTAAAGAATCGACAACTCGTTGATGATGTTTGCCAGCGACCAGCCGTCGGCGATGATGTGGTGGAGTGTAAGCATGAGGAGGTGGTGCTTCTCTCCAAGTGGCCGTAACGCGGCGAATAGGCCGTGTTCCGACTCAAGATCGAAGAGATTCTGACTTGCCCGACGTACGCTCAGTCGGATCTGTTCTCCTAGATCGTCGTTTTCCTCGACAGCAGGCCAGATGCTTAAATGGAAATCCGGGGAGGCGTCGACGACCGCCTCGACGCTTCCGTTCGCGGATCGGAAGCGAGTGCGCAATGTTTCATGCCGTAATGCAATGGTTCGAAGTGCGTCCTCGAGCCTCGGAATGTCTATGTCGCCCTGAATGCGTACAGCCAGCGGCATGTTATACACCGCAGAAGAGCCTTCAAGCTGACTAAGAAACCAGAGTCGTCTCTGGGCTTCGGATAAAGCGCCTCGAGCGTGCTCCGCGGAGGGTAGAATTCGAGTCCGTTGCGCCGAGCGCGCTGTTTGCGCTTTGTTCAAGAAGGAAACCAACTCGTCCTTCTGTGCTTTTATTGCATCCGCAAGGGCCGCTGTAATGGCGCCTTTTGGCGCGTTAACCACTAGCTTGCCGGCCTCGACTCGAACAGAGATCTTCCGCTCTCTCAGTTTCTGGATGAGGAGTTCGAGCTCAGTCAAAAGATCATTTCCTCTTCATCATGGGCCGCCGGCCGGTCCTCGCCCAGTGCCCAATATTGCGCATCTATCAGGTCAGAGAGTTGCTTAATTGTTGGCTTCTTAAAGATTTCGCCGACCGCAATCTCGAATCCGAAGTCCCCGCTCAATCGGCCGGCCAGACGGGCGGCTAGAAGAGAGTGCCCACCCAGCGCAAAGAAGTCGTCGTGCCGACTGGGTGATTCAATCTGCAAGACGGCGCTAAGGTGAGATGCGACTTTTTGCTCAGTATCGGTCGCAGGATGCTCGAAAGGTAATTCGATAGTCGACGAAAGGCTTAATGGCTCTAAATCCGGCCGACCCGGTCTGAGTTGCTCGATTGCGTCATCGAGGGAGGGCAGGGCGCGCGCCACCCATTCATCAACCTCGAGGTCGATGCTGTCATTCAGTTGAATCAGAAGCGCTTTGAGTGACCCGAGGAAAATCGAGGAAAAGGTCTCCTCGAAGAAATGTGTGGACGTAGCTAACTGAAACATGATCGCTCGCTCGGGCTGGATCGTGAGCGTTGCCGGAATGTCGGTTTGTTCGAAAACCTCAACACTTTCCATACGGATCTGGTGCGTGTCCTGTTGAAGAGCGTCGGCGACAGGGTAATTTTCAAATACACAGAGGCAATCGAAGGGTCGAACTCGCTGTGGCAGATCACACAGGCTCACCGATTCCGTTAACGCTATCTGCTCGTGAGAGAAACGTGCGATTTGGTGCGTTCGGTGTGCTTCTAAAAGGTCCGACAGACGCGTTTTCGCATCCCAGCGGATACGGGTTGGGACGGTATTAATAAACATTCCCACCATCGACTCTATTCCCGGTACGTCAGCGGGTCGGCCAGAGACAGTCGTCCCGAAGATTGCCTGATTTCGATGTGTCCAGCGTGCTATCAACACGCCGAGGGTCGTCTCAACCAGTGCATTTAGTGTGGTCTTGAGGCGGCCCGCACAACTACGAAGCGAATCGCTGACTTCTTCTGATAGGAAGAGTCGTTCCGAAAAAAACTGTTCGGTAGTATCGGTAGTGCGGAATTGCCCGATGTAGGACGGCTCGGCAACTGAACTCAAATACTCTGACCAGAAAGCCCTGGTTGTGGCCTGGTCCTGGGCGCTGAGCCATCGCAGGTATTGTTCGTAATCCGCTGGCGTTAGCTTGAGATCGGGGCCATCGTTGGTCAATAGTCGGTCATATCGCTCGAGCGCTCGGTCCACAATTAAGGGCAGGGACCAACCGTCACTGATCGTATGGTGTTGTGACCAAACGAATCGCCATTTTTGTTCACTGAGTTGAATAACATGCCACCGCATCAGAGGTGGATTGTCCGTGCTAAAGGCTTTTTCACGATCCAGTCGGATGAGTTCAGAATATCGGGTTAGCTGCTCGGATTTTGGAAATGCGCGCCAGTCTGTTTCGGTCCAATCCAGAGTGACCTCATCCATGACCATCAACACCATATGCCCATTTTCTGTATTTCGAACCGCACCACGAAGCAAATCAAAATCATTGATCGTCTCTTGCCAGGCGCTTTTAAACACAGCGCTGTCAAACGTTCCATGGATCTCACAGGCAAGCTGGACTACATAGCTTCCTCCGGAGGGATCTTTCTGGCTCTGTATCAGCATGCCTTGTTGCATGGCTGAGAGAGGATAAATCTTAGGGTTTGCTTCTGAGTTTTTGTCTACCAGGTCATCCAGGTCTTTCCAGCTAAGGTCAACAAAAGGAAAATCACTAGGGCAAACCACTCGGATTGGGTTCTCCAATTCAGCAAGATCGCATACGCGATTGAGATCCGCCTCCATCAGGCAGGCTAATTTTTCGATTTGACGTGGCGTATGAATTTCGGGGCAGAAGGTCCAAGAGAAATGGAAAGACCGGTCGCTGATGTAGCAGTTGATGTCTATCAGGTGCGGCCGTCCACCCTCCAGAGCCTGGTCTCGGCCTACAGACTCTGATGCCTCTCCAAGCAAAGGCCCCGTCTCGGAGGTAATGTTGAAATGCCCCAGATAATTAAAGCTGACGCTTTGATGTTCCGAGGTCGCTAATTGGGCGCGAATTACTGGATCATCCGATTGGTAACGCAGAATGCCGAAATCAGCGCCGCTATTGGGAACTCGTTTTAAGGTTTCGCGATGCCGCCTTAGCCGGTCCCCGGGCGCCGTATTCGGGTCCGCCGACAGTACAACGGGATAGGGGGCGGTGAACCATCCTAGGGTCTCAGATATGTCGGGACCCTCATCCGACAGGTTGCGACCATGACCCTCGAGCGTGAAGCCAATAGTCTCCTGCGAACTTAACTCGGCAAATGCAAAATGCACAGCTGTAAGGACCACTTCGTTGAGGGTAACGGCTAGCGCGGAGGCACTGGTTCGTAGGAGTCGCTCAGTCAGGGCCTCATCCAGGATATGTCGGAATGAGATCTCTTCGCCCCATAGATTTGGCGTTTGCTCACTAGATTCCGGCTTCATCAGAACATTTTGAGCCGATGGCACGGAAAGCCAATGTTCAATCGTTTTGGGCGATGGTGGGGGTCGGGTCCTGAGGTGTCGTGACCAGGCCCCATAACCGGTCGTTCTTTGGGGAAGTGGAGCATCAGGCGTTTGCAAGAGCCGATTCAAGTGGTCAATGAGTATTCGCCATGAAACGCCGTCAATTGCCATGTGGTGAATAACCAGAAGCAAGCGATCATGTTTCGATGGAGTGACGAAGCGACAGACGCGGCAGATAGGTCCCTCCACGAGGTCCAAGCTGCTCTGCAGATCCTCCGCGTGCACCGGGATTGCCTCGAGAGTCTCGACATGAATCGTCTTTAGGGGTATCGACTGATGCTCCGCATAGCGAGCGGGCGACGAAGGCGTGAGGCTGTCAAGTCGCATACTCAGGATGGAATGGTGGATCGCCATCTTCTCAAGCGCGCTTCTTAAGGACTCGTCGTCCAAGTCCTTTGACAACCTCAGCAAAAGCGACTGATTGAAATGATTCGGTTTGTCGTGATGCCTTTCCATGAACCATTGTTGGATCGGCGTCAATTTAAATGTGACCGGTTCTGAAAGATACTCAGACGCCTGGCGGACAGTCCTTACGCCCGCATTACAGAGGTCGCGAATGTTCTGGTACTGATAGAGGTCTCGTGCCGAGATTTCGAGACCCTCGCGACGGGCAGCACTAACAACCTGAATCGTTAGAATGGAGTCTCCACCGAGTGCGAAAAAATTATCTCGGCAGCCCAGCTCCTCTAACCCGAGCACCGTTTTCCAAACTTTTTGCATCTTTACTTCTGACGCGGTTTGGGGCTGATGTTCAGCGTCCTGTGGACTCCTCGTCTTTGGAAGTTTTCCTACATCCAGCTTGCCCGTTGCCGTAAGCGGTAACCCGGGGAGGTCAATGACTTCCGACGGAATCATATAATCGGGGAGTCGGTCACCAAGCTTTTGCTTAATCTCCTCGGCGGTTAGTGATCCTCCGGATTGAAGGACAACGTACGCCACTAATCGGACAGTGTTGCCGATGGCTTGTGGACGTATAGCGACTTCTCGGACTCCAGAAAGGCGTGAGATAGCGGCCGAAATTTCCCCTAACTCGATGCGGTTGCCTCTGATTTTTACCTGGTTATCTTTTCGCCCAAGTAACTCGATCGATCCTTCCTGATTGAATGTGCCGAAGTCACCCGTACGGTAAAGGCGTGCTCCGGGGATACCAGAAAATGGATCCGGAATGAAAGCAGATGCCGTATCGGCAGCCCGGTTCAGATAACCTTGTGTTACTTGGGGTCCGCTTATATAAAGTTCGCCTGCTACTCCGGGTTGTACAAGATTTAGATTGTCATCCAGAACATAAACCCGGTTGTAACCAGTCCCACGGCCGATAGGGTGCCTCCCGCTCTGCCGGGTGGTGTCTACAGTCCACGCCGCGCACATCACCGTCGCTTCCGTTGGCCCATACTCATTTACGATTTCCACCCCGGGTAATAATTCGCCGTGGCGAAGGGCGAGTGTCGCGGACATCTCCTCACCACCGAGGATAACGCTCTCTAAAGACCGTAATTGACTGTTCTCGGCCAATGAGAGTACAGGCTCATAGAGAAGCGGCAACAACACAAGGTGAGTGATCTCCTCCTGCTCAATCCTCTGGACCATTAGGTGTGGATCTTGTGCTACGGAGCGAGGGGCGAGGCATAGGCATCCACCTGCGCTAAGTGTCCAAAAGATATTTCCCGTCGCTACATCGAAATTAAACGGCTGAAGAAGTAGGAGCCGTTTTGGCATTCCCGAATAAAAGCTAAGGCGGGATGCGATGAATGCGCCAAGATTTTCGCGACTCACAACAACGGGCTTCGGTTCTCCCGTGGAACCAGAGGTGAAAATGACATAGGCCGGAATCTGGCTTGAGTAAGAACGCGTGGTATCGCTTGCCTGAATAGACTTGCATTCCGCTGTCGGTGGGATGGATTTCGGGTTTATCAGCGGAAAGTTCCCCATGCAGTCGATTACGAGGGTGCACTCCGTAGTCTCGAGCATGTACTCCATCCGTTCCTTCGGAAGATCGGGCAAAAGAGGAAGAAACGTTGCGCCCGTACGCAGGACGGCAAGGACAGAAGCCACCATCGTCGGTGAGGGTTCCGTGAAGATCGCGACCACATCCCCCGGTCTGATGCCATGGGCAAGCAGTTGATGGGTAATCTGGCCCACCCGTTGATCAACCTGTGTGTAGGAGATCGTCTCTCCGTCATACCGGATGCACGGTTGGGTACCATTGTTCAAGACCTGTTCATTCCACCACGTCAGGGGGTCTTTTGGAGGTAATTCAGACTCATCGACTTTGTAAGAATTAATAAAATCGTCAATAGTCTCCGCCCTCATTCGAGGGACGTCATCGATTGCAACCGAGAGGTCGTTTGCTATCTGCTCGAGATACATTTCAAATTCATCTTTGATTGCTCTGACCGTGTGCTCCGATAACAGATCTCTCCGGTATTCAAACAGACAGTAAATATCGTCCTCTCGCTCTTCGACAGACAGCGTCAAGTCGAATTTCGCGACACCGGGGTCGTTCTCCAGCACTTCGAGATCCAATCCACCAAACCCTAGCGGCGCCTTCGGCGCGTTCTGCATCACAAAAACGGATTGGTAGAGCGGCGTCGTGGAAAGGCTGCGTTCGGGTTGTACAAGTTCAACAATGCGCTCAAAAGATACGGATCGATGCTTGATGGCATCAAGCGACGCGCGACGAACACGCTGCAAGAGTTGTTCAATGGAGGGATTGCCCTCCAGACTGATACGGATGGGGAGTGTGTTGACAAAAAAGCCGACCGAAGCCTCCAGACCCGCCTCACTGCGGTCGCTGATGGGCACCCCCAAGACCAGGTCCCGACTTCCCGAGCGTCGCGATAACGTGAGCGACCAGGCGGTCAGTAGCATCATGAACAATGTCGTTGAGGTCGTCAGGCTGAGACGACTCAAATGGGCGAGTAATCCCTTGCCTACAGTCGTGTGAAGGATCGCTCCGGGCTCAGTGGGATCAATTGGTCTCGACGTTTCGGTAGACAGTTCCAGCGACGGCGGGGCGTCGGCCAGCGCGTTGACCCAAAATACTTCGCTTTCTTTATAGCCTTCGGAACGCTTTACCTCTTCGAGCCAAATCGAATAGTCGGTGTACTGGTATGACGCGGGCTGGACGTTCAATGTCTTACCCGTTGCAAGCTGCGGGTAATACTCAGCGAGCTCGTTCTGCATTACACCTATCGACCATTCGTCACAAATAATGTGGTGCGCGACAAGAACGAGAATATGCTGGGCGTCGCCCAATTCAAAAAGGTGAGCCCGCAATAGCGGATCGGAACTGAGGTCAAACGGTTTGCGAATCACCAGGTCTACGGTTGTTTTTGAGTCAAACGAACCTTTCAGCGTCTTGTGTGCCCAGTCGAATGTTGGGATATCGCGAATGGTTCGAGTTACACCTGACGCGCTCTCGACGAAATTACTGCGCAGTGAGTCGTGCCTTGCGACGATAAGACCCAGGCTGTTACGCAGTGCGTCAGCGTTCAGTTGTCCAACTATTTTTACAACGCT